>Ga0105160_1000016_pt1 | contig 93424 bp, 75 predicted proteins | sample GXS110809BmetaG_FD_89591 | JGI IMG/M metagenome (GOLD analysis project Ga0105160, IMG submission 89591) | Hot spring microbial communities from Gongxiaoshe hot spring, China to study Microbial Dark Matter (Phase II) - GXS 110809B | ecosystem: Environmental > Aquatic > Thermal springs > Hot...
ATCGTGGGCAATATGGCAGTAAGCCATGATCAGGCAGTCGTTGCCGACGACGACCTTCCCTGTTGCCTGCGTTCCCCGGTTGATGGTCACGAACTCCCGCACCGTCGTACGCTCCCCGATGATGGTCAGCGTGGGCTCGCCCCGGTACTTGAGGTCCTGCGGCGGATTCCCGATGGCTGCCCCGGTGAAGATGCGGCACTCTCGTCCAATGCGGCTCCCGTTTGCGATGACTACATGGGCGCCGATCTCGCAATCTTCGCCAATCTCCACGTCGTCCTCGATGACACTGTAGGGACCAATACTGACCCCATCGCCGATGCGGGCGCGCGGAGAGACCACCGCCGTGGGATGGCACCGTACCATCGTCAGCGCTCCACAATCGCTGCCTGAAGCTCGGCTTGTGCTACCAGCTGCCCGTTGACAAAGGCACGCCCCTCCAGCAGGACTGTCTTGAAGCGGCGGTGCAGAAAGCGTACCTCCATGAAGAGCTGGTCGCCAGGTACCACGGGCTTGCGGAAGCGCGCCTTGTCAATACCGGTGAAAAAGACCAGAACCCGTTCTGGGTCCAGCTCCAAGTCCTTCAGGAGTAGCAGGCAGCCCGTCTGCGCCATCGCCTCCACGATGAGCACTCCCGGCATCACGGGGCGCCCGGGGAAGTGTCCTTGGAAGAAAGGTTCGTTGAAGGTCACGTTCTTGTAGCCCAAAATGCGGCTGTTCTCCAGGTCATACTCCACGATGCGGTCGACCAGCAGGAAGGGATAGCGGTGCGGCATGATACGGAGAATCGCCTCAATGTCGAAAACGGCGCTCTCGGAGGGACGCACTTGGTAGCGCCGCACCAGCTGCTTTTGCTCGTAGAGCCGGCGGATACGCCGGGCAAACTCCACATTCGTGCTGTGCCCCGGACGCGCTGCCATGATGTGTGCCCGCAGTGGAACCCCGACCAGGGCTAAATCCCCGAGGAGGTCCAGGAGCTTGTGCCGTGCCGGTTCATTGCGGAAACGGAGCGGGGCATCGTTGAGCACGCCGTTCCCACCCAGACGCAGCTCGCCAGTAATCCCCAGCCGACGCGCCAGCTCCTGCAGCTGCGCCGGACTCAGCGGACGGTCCACAATGACGACAGCGTTGTCCAGATTCCCACCCCGGATGAGCCCCTGCTCGACCAGCGCCTCCACCTCCGAGAGCAGGCAGAAGGTACGCGCCGGGGCAAATTCCGTGACGAACTCCTTCTCTAAGCTCAGCAGGCTCGTGTACTGGCTGCCGAGCGCCGGTGTGGGATAGTCAATCATCACCGTGACGCGGAAATCATCGTTCGGCAGCGCCACCATATCGGTGCCCCGCTGCTCATCGGTGTAGAGAATCGGTTGGTCCACAACGAGGTAATCGCGGGGTGCCTTCTGCTCAACGATCCCAGCTGCCAGGATTGCCTCCACGAAGGGCAATGCGCTGCCGTCCCCAATGGGGGGCTCAGCACCGTCGAGCTCGATGCGGCAGTTGTCAATTCGCAAGCCGACCAAAGCTGCCAGAACGTGCTCCACGGTATGGATGCGCACCTGCCCGACCCCGAGCGTGGTCCACCGATTGCTGTCCACGACATAGTCCACCAGTGCCGGAATCTCCGGAGCTCCGGGCACATCCACCCGCACGAACCGATAGCCAGAGTTCTCCGGTGCCGGCTGAAAGGTCACCGTACAGGGCTTGCCCGTATGGAGCCCAATACCGGAGACGGAGGCAGCTTCCCGCAGCGTTCGCTGGTACTCGACCATCGTCAGCCATCTTGCTGGTGTGACGCATCCGAACGTGCACGCAATTCGTCGAGCTGTTCCCGCAGGCGCCGGATTTCTTGCAGCAGCTCCGGAAGCTGGCGTAGTGCGGCTTCCTGCCGCAGCGCAGCGTAGTGGGGCTGTGCCGGACTGCCGAAGTAGCGCCCGGGAACCGGGAGGGATTTCGAGACTCCCGACTTGGCTTCGATGATGACATCGTCCGCTGTCCGGATATGCCCAACGACCCCAACTTGCCCACCGAGCCGATTCCGCTTCCCTAAGCGGACACTGCCAGAGATGCCCGTCTGCGCCGCAATCGCCGTGTGCTCCCCGATGGTGACATTGTGGGCAATGTGGACCAGGTTGTCGATCTTCGTCCCTGCTCCAATAACAGTGCTGCCTGCCAGCGACCGATCAATCGTCGTGTTGGCACCGATCTCCACGTCATCCTCCAGGACAACATTGCCGACATGGGGGATTTTCTCCAGCCCTCCATCGGGACGTTCCCAGAAGCCGAACCCATCCGCCCCGAGCACGACCCCAGCATGCAGGACACAGCGCTTGCCGATCACCGTCCGCGGGTAGCAGACAACCCCAGCGTGGAGCACCGACCCTTCGCCAATGACAACCTCCTGGTAGAGCACGACAAAGGGATGCAACACCACACGCTCCCCGATCCGGCACCGCGGTCCGATAACACAGTAGGCACCAACAACCGCCGTGGGGGCAACCTCTGCCGTCGGGTCGATGAGCGCGGTCGGATGGCGCAGCCCCCAGGGAGGCTCTGCCGGCGGGACGAAGAGCGGCATTACAGCTACAAAGGCACGGTAGGGGTCCTCCACTCCGATGAACGCTTGCCCAGGACGGGGCTGCTCGGGGAAGTCCGCTGGCACCAGGATGCAGCTTGCCTGAGTCTGCCGCAGGTAGCGGGCATAGCGGGCATTCTGCAGGAAGGTCAACTCGCCAGCACGGGCATCCTCAATGCGGTTCAGTCCCGTGATGACGACTGTGGGGTCGCCCCGGAGCACTCCTCCCAGGTGCTGGGCAATATCGGCGGCTGTGAAGTGGGGCGATGTCATGGTCTCTACCGGGGTATTGGGCGCTCTCCCTCGGTTGGGTGCTCTTCTTGCTCCGGGGGCTGCTCGCCCGGGGCAGGACGCCGCCGCGGAGCCCGCCGACGCGGCTCCTCGCTGCCACCTTCCTTGCGCTGCCGCTCCAGCTGTTCGATCTGCTGCTGTTGCTGCGCCTCTAACTCCTTGGTCTCAACACCCAGGCGCTTGAGCACTTTGACCGTCAGGTCAAACCGTGGGTTAGCAAAAACCAGCGGGTGGCGGCTCTTGTCCCAGACGAAGTCGTACCCTTCGGCAAGGGCAACATCTTGGACCGCAGCGTAGATTTTAGCTTCAACAGGTCGGTAGATGGCTGCCGCAGCAGAATCGTACCGCCCCCCGGGGGCAAAGCAGGCACGGAAGAAGGCTTCCCGCTGCTGGCGCAAGCGCTCCAGTTCGGTCTCCTTCTGCCGCCGCTCCTCATCGGTCCAGATGAGCCGGTGTTTGCGAATCTCCTCCTCCAGCCGCGTGATCTGTGTGCCCATCTCCTCCAGTGTCCGTTGCCAGTCATCGGCAAGGGAGCGGAGACGCTGCTCTGCCTGCTGCGCTTCGGGGAAGCGCTTGCGGATTTCCTCCGAGCTAATGAAGCCCACCCGTGCCGTCCCGGTGGTGAAGAGTTGCTCCAATTGCTTCAGCTGCCCCCACAGGGGGAGCGCTGCCAGGAGCAGCACAGAGCCTGCCTGGAGCACTCTCATCGCTGCCCCCGCTTGAGACGATCCAACACGCGGTAGGTCAAATCGAAGCGGTCTTCAGCAAACAGCACCGAGGGACTGGAGCGGTCGAGCACCAGGTGGAAGTTCTCCTCGCGGGCTACCTGTTGGATTGCCTCCTGAACACGCTGGCGCAGCGGCTGCAGGAGCTGCTCCCGGAGCTGCGCCAGCTCGCCCGTAACTCCGAACTTCTCCTCCTGGTACTGGAGGTAGCGCTCTTGCAGCTGCCGGAGCGCGTCTTCTTCTTTCGCCTTTGCCTCTGGGGTCAGGAGTGCCTCCCGCTTGCGGTACTCGTCCAAGCGGCGTTCCAGCTCCGTGCGCAATTGCGTGAGCGTATCCCGGAAGCGCTGTGCTGTCTCGCTCAGCTGCCGGTCAATCTGCGCGGCTTCGGGAAGTTGCCGGACGAGCGTTTCCAAATCAACCACACCCACCCGGATTTCTCCAGCAGCCGAGACCGCGGTCGGACGCCGTTGTTGCGCCGAGAGCACCAGGGGGACAAGACAGAAAAGCAGCACACTCCTGGCAAATCGCATCGACCACCCTCTTGCTCTACCGACCTAACTGGAAGTGGAAGTTCCAGCCCGAGCGCGGTTGTCCCGGGCGGGCAGGATCGAAGCCGTACCCATAGTCAAAGCCCAAAAGACCCAGCGGCAGCAGGAGAATCCGCATCCCTACTCCGGCAGAGCGCTTGAGCTCGAAGGGATCTGCCCGCCGCAGGTCTTGCCAGACGTTGCCCGCTTCCGCAAAGGCAATGAAGTAGATCGGCATCGGGTTGAGCGAGACGGCAAAGCGCAGCTCAGCGGTGTGACGCGCGAGCACTGTCCCCCCACCGAGCGGTCCAATGCTCTGGTCAGGATAGCCCCGCAGCGGCGTCACATTGAAACCGCCCAGCCCGCTGCCTCCCATACGGTAGAACTCCACCGCCGGGATCGTGCTATCGGAGCGCAGCCCTTTGAGATAGCCCAGCTCGGTTGAAAGGTAGAGCACCAGCCGTTCGGCTAGCTCCGGACCCCAGAGCGGGGCAACGAACTCCGCGGCAAAGCGCAGCTTGAGGTAATCCGTACTGCCTACTCCGAGCGCCCCGAGCGCCCACTTCGTGGTCAGGCTCACCCGAGAGCCACTTGTCGGGAAAATCAGGCTGTTGAAGCTCATGCGGCTGAGCGTCTGCTGCACACTGATCTCCGTGGTGATGCCCTTACGGTACAGCCCTTCGCTACTTTGCTGGTTGTTGCGCTGCACCACCACCTGCCAATCACCCCGGAAGTACTCGTCCGGAAAGCGGAAGCGCCGCCCCAGATTGAGGGCAAAGCCGGTCTGCCGGAGATCATAGCCGTAGCGGTACCGGATGTCGTAGGCGTTGAAGCCAACAGTGGTAGGCTCATCGAAGAGCCATGGTTCGGTAAACCCGAGCGAGAGCTGTTGCAGATACCCCACGGCAGCAGCTTCCCAGTTGAAGGTGAAGACCTGTCCTGCCCCGCCGCGGAGCGGTTCGGTCACGGAGAAGTTGTTGAAGGCGATCCCAACAGAGCCCGTCACGCCCAGTCCCTGAGCAATGCCGATGGAGGCGTTGAGCACATCGGTGGAGCGCTCCTCCACACGGTAGATGAGATCAACCTCGCCGTCCCGAACCAGCCGGATATCCGGGCGCAGCGCCTCGGGATTGAAGTAGTTGAGCACTCCCAGAGCTCGAATGCTCCGAATAATGGCAGCACGGCTGAAGTACTCGCCCGGAAGCGTGAAGAGCTCCCGCCGGATGACTTTGTCCTTGGTCTTCGTGTTCCCGACAATCTCCACCCGGCGAATTCGGTAGCGCTGCCGCTCGTAGATACGCACCACTAGGTCAACGGAATCTGGTGCAACCCGCTGCTCTTCCTTGAGGATTTCCACGCTGAGGTAGCCATTGTCCAGGTAGAGTGCCGCGACGTCGGTCTGCTCCTCGTTGCCGCGCAAGTTCTTCTCAACGCGTTCGGCATCGTAGAGGTCGCCCGGTCGAATACCGATACGCTCCAGCAGCTGCGCCGTCGGGAAGACGGTATTGCCCTCGAGGCGGATGTTGCGGACGAAGAAGCGCCGACCTTCTGAAAGCCAGAGCGTCACTGTCGTGGCGCCTGTGGCGGTATCCGTCACAACGGTATCGCGGACAATCTCTGCATCCAGGAAGCCATTGCGTCGGTAGAGCTGGAGCAATCGCTGCTTGTCCTCTGCGTATTTGGTGGGGTCAAAGCGTGCCGAACGCCAGAACTGCCACCACGCTTTCGGACGGGTAGATTCGAAGGCGTCCATCAGCTCATCGTCAGAGAGAGCGGTATTGCCGACAAAGTGCACTGCTACCACCGTTGGCTTTGGTCCCTCCACAATCCGCACCCGCAGCCGAGCGTAGCCCGCGGTATCAGAAGGCTCGCGGAGCAGCTCTACCGTCCGGAGTGTCACGTTTTCCTTGCGGTACAACTGTTCAACAGCGCTGCGAATCTGCCGGAGCGCCTCCAGCGAGAGAATATCCCCGGGGGAGCGAGCAATTGCTTCCCGGATGCGTTTCTCAGAGACTTCGCGGGCGCCTTCGATGAGGAGTTGGCTCAGGCGCGGGAACTCCTCCACGCGAATGAGCAGTGCCGCTCCCAAAGGTGTGAGGCGTTCGACGAGGATTTCCACGTGCGCAAACTGCCCTCGCTGCATCAGATTCTGCAATGCCCGCCGAATCTTCTCCCCACCCAGCTGGATCTCCTCCCCTGGCTGCAAGCCCGAGAGGAGCACCACCGTCTGCGGGTCAGCAAACCGAGTTCCCTCCACGCGCACGGAGAAAATCCGCACTTGCCCCTCCGAGCTCTGCCCCAGCAGGGCTGTTGCCAGCAGCAGCGCTTCAATGCACACGACGCTCCACCGCATGGAGCAGTTCCTCCAGCTCCGTAGCAATTTCCTCCGCCAGGCGATAGGCTCCCAGCTGTTCGGAAATCATCCCGAAGCGCCGTTCGCGCCGAATGTAGTCTAGCAACGCTCGGTAGAAGGCGCAGCGCCGAAAGTCTGGCCAGTACAGATTGCTGACGTAAATCTCCGCATAGGCACTCTCCCACAGCAGGAAGTTGCTCAGCCGCATCTCCCCGCTGGTGCGGATGAGCAAATCCGGTTCGGGGAGCTCCCGGGTCAGCAGGTAGGACGCAAAACGCTCCTCGGTAATGTCTTCCGGGGAGAGCTTCCCCCGGCGCACGTCAATGGCAATCATTTGCACGGCGCGGACAATATCCCAGCGTCCGCTATAGCTCAACGCCAGCGTCAGGGTCAGTCCCGTGTTGGATGCCGTTGCCTGCAGAGCGTCAGCGACCACACGCTGGACCCGCCGCGGCAAGGCATTCAATTTGCCGATAGCACGGAGCCGAATCCCATGCCGCTGCAGCTCCGGCAGCTCCCGCCGCAGGTAGTAGTGCAGCAACTCCATCAGCGTCCGGATTTCCACCTGCGGACGCCGCCAATTCTCCATCGAGAAGGCGTAGAGGGTCAGGTACGGGATTCCCAGCTGGACAGCTACCTTCACGACCTCTCGCACACTCTGAATCCCCTGCCGATGCCCTTCCACACGAGGCAATCCCCGCTCTTGTGCCCACCGCCCATTGCCGTCCATGATGATAGCAACGTGCTTGGGAAGCCGACCGCTGCTTCGCAGCAGCTCCTGGAGCCGTTGTTCCACCTCTGACAGTGAAGTGTCCCAGCCTTCCATCGCTGTACTTCCCGTCATGGTCGCACGGAGAGCACAAACTTACGGCAAAGCCCTGCAATGGCTCCGGCAGGCTGCCTCCAGCTAATTTTGCGTCTGGAACTTCCTCCCCTGTACCCATGCCTCAGGAACGCCCGTTTGTGAGCGGCTTTTCCTTCGTACGCAACGCGCTCCTCTACGACTACCCCATCGTGGAAGCGCTTCGCTCGCTGCTGCCACTGTGCGACGAAGTCGTCGTTGCCGTCGGGGACAGCGAAGACAACACCCTGGAAGTTGTGGCAAGCATTGCAGATCCGAAGCTGCGAATCCTGCAGACGCAGTGGCATCCAACCGAGCCCGGCTGGCGCATTTTCGCCGAACAAACCCAACGTGCCCTCAATGCCTGTCGAGGACTCTGGTGCATCTACCTTCAAGCCGATGAGGTGCTCCACGAGCAGGATTACGACACCATCCGCCGGGCGCTCCAGCAGTGGGCAGATGACCCCCGCGTTGAGGCGTTTGTCCTGCGCTACTACCACTTCTACGGCAGTTACGACTACATCGGGGCAGGGCGGCAGTGGTACCGCCGCGAAATCCGCATTGTCCGCAATACCGGGCAAGTCATCTCCTGGGGCGATGCCCAGGGCTTCCGCCGGCAGCTCCCTAACGGGAAAGTGCGCCTGCTGCGGGCACTCGAACTCCCCGTCTACGTCTACCATTACGGATGGGTACGCCCACCGGAGGTTATGCAGCGCAAGCTCCGTGCTCAACACCGCTTCTGGCACGACGAGGAATGGATTGACCGCCATGTGCCGCCGGGGGAACGCTTCGAGTACCGCTCCGCCTATCGGCTCCGGCGTTTCACCGGGACCCATCCCGCCGTGATGCACGAGCGTATTCATCGCGCGCGGGAGTGGACTGCCTCTTTCACTCCCTCTCGGCTCGCTCCTGCCCCTTTCTGGGTCCGCCTCAGCGACTGGCTCGAAGAGCGTACCGGGCTGCGCCTGGGCGAATACCGTCCCTTCCGCCTCTTGCGCTACGCGCCCCCAAAGCGCTGCCGAATTTGACGGGCAACCTCGTGCATATACCACTGGGGTGTGCTCGTTGCCCCTGTGACACCAACCCGGGAAGCCCCCTCAAACCACTCCGCACAGAGCTCTTCGGCAGACTCGATGAAGTACGTCCGCGGGTTGACAGAACGGCACACTTCGCAGAGTACCTTACCATTGGAAGAGGCGCGTCCGGCAACGAAGATGACCACATCGCAGGCTGCCGCAAACCGGCGCAGATGGTGCTCCCGTCCGGAGACCTGTCCACAGATGGTGTCCTTGGCGTGGAACTCCCCGACAAGCTCTTCGGGAAACTCTACCCGCAGGTGTTCTACGTGTTGTCGCAGAGCTTCCACAAGCTCAGCAAAGGCGGTCTTGTCCATCGTTGTCTGCGAGAAGAGTACGGTCGGGCGCCGGAAATCCACCCGTGTGAGCGCTTCATCCACGCTCTGGACGATGATGCAGTCGTCGTTGCACACCCCGCGGACTCCTACGATCTCCGGGTGCTGCGGCTTACCGAAGATCACAATCTGGTAGCCTTGGAGGTAGAATTTCCGGACCCGCTCCTGGAGCTTGGCCACAATGGGGCAGGTAGCGTCAATGAGCTCAATGCCCAGCTGCCAGGCTTGCTGGTAAGTGCTCGGCGGTTCCCCGTGTGCCCGGATAAGGACCCGCGCACCCTCCCGGGCTGCTTCGGGGAGCTGCTCGTGCGTGATTGTGCGCAGCCCAAGCCGCTCCAGACGCTCGATTTCCCGGGGATTGTGGATGATAGCGCCGAGCACGTAGACGGGCGTGCCCTCTTGCAGGCTCTGCTCCGCAATCTGGACCGTACGCACCACTCCCCAGCAAAATCCTGCCTGCGGGTCAACGATGACTTCCATGAGCGTCTCCTGAGACTCTCGGCTCTCGGCTGCTGTGGACGCCCAGCTCGGCTGCTGTATTGCACTTCTGCCGCACCAGCTCCAGGACGCGCTCGGTCTGCTCCTCGATCGTCAACCCTGTTGTGTCAATGACGACGGCATCGGGGGCGCAGCTCAGAGGGCTTTCGCTGCGGTGAGAATCCAGCCGGTCGCGGCGTGCAAGCTCGGCAGCCACCTCTTCTTCCGTCACGGCAATGCCGAGTTGACGCAGCTCATGGTAACGGCGCTGTGCCCGCACGGGCAACGACGCTGTCAGGAACACCTTCACATCAGCGTTGGGGAAGACCACCGTACCGATATCCCGTCCATCCATGACCACCCCACCCTGGCTGCCCAGCCGGCGCTGCTGCTCCACCAGGAAGCGCCGCACCGCTGGGAAGGAGCTCACCAGGCTCACCCACCGCGTGACCTCCGGGTCACGCAGCTGCTCGGTGACATCCTCGCCGTTGAGTAGAGTCCGCTGTCCCTCGGGGGAGAGGTGGAGCTCAAGGCGGAGCTGCGGCAGGAGTTGAGCAAGAGCGCCTTCCTCCATAGGGATGCCCGCCCGGAGGGCTGCCAACGTCACAGCTCGGTACATGGCGCCGGTGTCAATGTAGAGGTACCCGAGCCGCTCGGCAACGCGGCGTGCCGTCGTGCTTTTGCCCGCCCCTGCCGGTCCGTCAATGGCAATAATCAGCTTGCGCGTGCAGCTCATAGAGGGCATGCCAGAAGTGCTCGTGCAGTGTCAAATCCGGTAGCACAACCGCTGCTCCCGCTGCCGAAAGCGTCTCGGCAGACACCGGACCTGTTGCAACGGCTATACAGGGAACTCCCCACCGGCGGGCACAGGCAACATCCCGCGGGGAATCCCCAATGAGGATCGTCTTCTCCGGCTCAATCGGCAGCCCTGCATGCCGAGCTCGCCGCCAGGCATAGGGCAGGAGGTGTTCCCGTTCCCAGTGGTCGGAGCCAAAGGCACCGACACGGAAAAACGGTGCAAGCCCTGCCCAGCGGAGCTTCTGCCAGGCAATCGCTTCGAGATTTCCTGTCAGCACCCCCAGCACAACCGTCGGCAGGCTCTGGAGCTGCCGCAGGAGTGCTTCCACTCCAGGCAACACGGAGAGGTCCCGGGCAGAGACCCAGCGTCGGTAGAGGCTCGTATACACGCAAGCAAAGCGTGGCATGAGCCGGACAAGCTCCTCACCGCTCCAGCCATAGCGAGCAGCAACCTCAGCGAAAATCTGCAGGTCTGTCTTCCCCGCCAGATCCTCCAGCCACTCCGGCTGGACAGCGCGCCGGAGAGTCCACTGCAGTGCTTCCTGCAAGGCGCGTCGGACTGGCGTCGGACGCATCCGCACGAGTGTGCCGTCAATATCGAACAGGACCAGCCACATTCTCCGCTTTCCCCGAAGGGCTCAGATAGCCGAGCGAAAATACAGAATGTCGCCATCGGCAACCCGGTAGGTACGTCCTTCGCGCCGGTAACGCCCGGCATGACGGACAGCGTCTTCGGAGCCATACTGCTGCAGGTCTTCCACTCGCATGACCTCAACGGCGAGAAAGCCCCGTTCGAAGTCTGAATGCACCTTCCCGGCAGCCTCTGGGGCACACGTACCTTCCGGGACAAGCCATGCCCGGACTTCTCGCCCACCGACTACGGTGAAGAAGGTCACCAATCGCAGCAGACGCAGGGTCTCCCGCAGCAGCCGAATACTGCCAAGCTCCTCAATCCCGAACTCCCGCTGGAACTCTTCCCGCTCTTCGGGGGAAAGCTGAGCAAGGTCTGCTTCGAGAGCAACCAGGACCGGGACAACAGGCGCGGCACGGCGCTGCGCCCACTGCCGAAGCTGTTCGGCACGCTGCTGCGCCTCCGGCGTCTGGTCAATGTTGGCAACGTAGAGCAGAGGCTTCTGGCTCAACAGCTGCCAGCTACGGAAGAAGCCCTCGCTGCCCTCGGGCTTTGGGAAGCGCCAGGCAGGCTCCCCACGAGCCAGATGCTCGCGGAGCGCTTCGAGCAGCTCGGCTTCGCGCCGCTCGTGTTCCCCGGCACCGGCGCGGAGCCGTTTCTGCAGCGCCTGCCATCGGCGTTCGAGCGTCTCGGCATCCTTGAGCAGCAGCTCCATTTCCACAATTTCCGCATCCCGGCACGGGTCCAGGGTGCCGTAGACATGGGCAACCGTGGGATTCTCAAAGCAGCGCACCACGTGCCACAGCACATCCACCTCCCGAATATGGGACAGGAACTGATTGCCCAGCCCTTCACCTTGGGAGGCTCCGCGCACCAGTCCCGCAATGTCAATCACCTGGAGCGTTGCCGGGGTTATTCGCTCCGGGCGGTAGAGCTGCCCCAGGTAGTGCAGCCGCTCATCGGGAAGGGGTACCACACCCACATGTGGCTCAATGGTACAGAACGGGTAGTTCGCCACGGCTGCGCTCCCGCCGGTGACGGCATTGAAGAGAAGCGATTTGCCTGCGTTCGGAAGCCCGACAATGCCGCAGCTCCAGCTCACGGCGTCTCCTCCGAGAGAGATGCTGTGACCGTTTCCACTTCCACCCCGTGCAGCGCACAGACCAGCTCCTCCCAGAGCAGGCGTGCCAGCACGAGTGCGTCCTCGGCTTTCGCCAGAGGGAATTCTGCCCAGAGCCGCTGCCGCTCCTGCACAAAGCGTGCCCCCTCCCAGCGCGCCACGACTTCCACCCAGACCGGAAAGGCATGGCGGTAGAAGAGCTCATGGCGCCGCGCCGGGAGCTCCAAAGCAAGCCGCTCCGGACGCAGGAGGACACGCACGCACCCGGTCTGCACCAAGTAGACCCGCAGCCGCACGGCTTCCAGGAGCGCTCGCGCTGGCTCCGGAAGCGGACCGAAGCGGTCCTGTAACTCGGCAGCCAGGTCTTCAACTTCGGCTTCGGACTCGGCACGGTAGAGGCGCTTGTACAGGGCAAACCGTTCCCCATCGCTCGGGACGTAGGTCTCCGGCAGGAAGGCTTCACCGGGGATATCGAGCTGCAGCCCGGGATTCCGCAACGCCTGGAGGACCAAGACGCGGTGCCGTTCCAGCTCTGGGAACTCTTCTGCCCGCAGCTCTTCAATGGCGCGCTCGAGCACATGCTGGTACAGCTCAAAGCCCATCTGGGCAATGAAGCCGCTCTGTTCAGGACCGAAGAGGTTGCCAGCACCGCGGATTTCGAGGTCTCGCAGTGCAAGCCGGAAGCCGCTGCCCAGCTCGGTGAACTCCTCCAGCGCCTGGAGGCGGCGCAATGCCGCCGTGGTGAGCTGTTCCACCGGCGGGACAATCAGGTAGCAGTATGCCTGCACATTGCTGCGCCCGACTCGTCCCCGCAGCTGGTAAAGCTCCGCCAGCCCGAAGTCTTCGGCATGGTGGATGAGAATGGTGTTGGCATGGGGAAAGTCCAGCCCTGCTTCAACGATTTTCGTGCACAGGAGAATATCCAGCTGCTGCCGGAGGAAGCCTTCCATGACGGCTTCCAGCTGACGGCTCCTGAGACGCCCATGGGCAATGCCGATACGAGCCTGCGGCACCAAGCGCTGGAGGCGCTCGTGCAGCTGCTCGATACCCTCGATGTGGTTGGTCACAAAGAAGACTTGTCCCCCGCGGTCGAGTTCGGCTTCGATAGCGGTGCGGATGAGCTCATCATCCCACTGCACCACGTAGGTACGCACCGGGAGCCGGTTCTGCGGCGGGGTCTCAATCAGGCTCATATCCCGCACGCCGATGAGCGCCATATGGAGCGTCCGCGGAATCGGTGTTGCCGTCAGCCAGAGCGTATCCACGTTGACGTGCAGCTTTCGGAGCCGTTCCTTTGCCAGAACGCCAAAGCGGTGCTCTTCGTCCACGATGAGCAAGCCGAGGTCACGGAAGCGCACATCTGCGCTCAATAGCCGGTGCGTGCCAATAATGATGTCGATATGCCCGCGCGCCAATTGCTGGAGGATCTCCCGTTGTTCCCGCCGGCTCCGGAAGCGAGACAGCGTGGCAATGACCACCGGATACGGACGCAACCGCTCGGAGAAGGTCTGGAAGTGCTGTTCTGCAAGCACCGTGGTGGGTACCAACACAGCCACTTGCTTACCCGCCTGCACTGCCTTGAAGGCGGCACGGATGGCGATCTCCGTCTTCCCAAACCCGACATCGCCGCAGATGAGCCGGTCCATCGGCACAGGCGCTTCCATATCGGCTTTGACCTCAGCGGTTGCACGCGCCTGGTCGGGAGTATCCTCGTAGGGAAACGCCGCTTCCATCTCTTTCTGCCAGAGCGTGTCCGGCGGGAAAGCGAAGCCGCGCTGGAGTTTGCGCCGAGCATACAGGCGCACTAGCTCCCGGGCAATATCTTTGAGCCGGCGCTTGGCGCGCAACTTCAGCGCTTGCCACTCCCGGCTGCCGAGGCGATGGAGCTTCGGCTTGACTCCCTCATGGACTTCGTAGCGCTGCAGCTTGTGCAGGTAGTTGAGCGGCACATAGAGCACGTCGCCATCGGCGTAGAGGAGCCGCACACACTCTTGCCGCCCGGCACCGAGGGTGAGGACTTGCAGTCCATCGAAGAGCGCAATGCCGTGATCAACGTGCACAAGGTAATCTCCCCGCTTGAGCTGCTGCAGTTCGCGCAGTGTCAGTCCCGCAGTGCGGCGCCGCTCCGGCGGGCGCCGATGGAGCCGCCCGAAGATCTCGTGCTCAGTCCAGACCGCGACGCCACCAGCATGCCAGAGAAACCCCCGCGCGAGCGTACCTTCAACCCAGTGCAGGCTCGGGAGCTTCTGTGCAAGTCCATCCCCACGGCTTTCCTCACCGACGGCTTCTGCCTGCTCGCGGACAGCCGCCATGAGCAGCTGGTGGAGCCGTCGGAGCTGCGTCACGGAGGCTGCGCAGAGGTAGAGCTCGGTCCCACGTTCCTGGAGGCGGCACAGCTCGTGGAGGAGGCGCAGGACAGAGCCCCCGACCGATGGCTGCCCAATGCTCTCCGGCTCGCTCCCCGGAGCACTCAGAGGGTTCACCATCAACACCTGCCAGCGTTGCAGATCTTCCACCAGCCTCTCGGCACCCTGCTGCGCCCATCGGTGACGGAGCTGCTCGGGATGGTCCAGGATGACAAGCGTCTCCGGCGGCAGGAACCTCGTCAGCTGGGCTACGGGCTGCTCCCAGACGAGGCTGGCGAGGAACTCCACGTGTTCGAAGCGAACCGTGCTGCGCTGGCTCTCCGGATCGAAGCAGCGGAGCGATTCCACGGTATTTCCCCAGAGCTCGATTCGCAGGGGTTCCTGCCAGCCAATAGGGAAGATGTCCACAATCCCGCCACGCCAGGCAACATCGCCGACGGCGGAGACCTGTTCGACCCGCTGGAATCCTCGGTGGAGAAGCGCTTGCAGGAACTCCTCCCGGGGCAGCTCCATGCCGACCTGCAGCCTCACCGTCCAGCGTTCCAGCTCAGCTGGCTCGGGTATGGGAACGGTGAAGACCTCCGGCGAGCACACTACAATCGGGGCTGCACGGCGCTGCAGGAGGAAGGCAACTTCGACCCCTTCGAGCTGGAGGGCATCAACGTGGCGCACCTGCTCCCAGAGCTGTTTCGGGCGCCAGTTCCACGTGACTACCTGTGCCTCCGGGCAGAGCTGCAGCAGGTCATAGTGCCAGCGCGCCACTTCCTCAGCTGAGGGCGCTACCACGAGAAGCGGGCGGCGAAGGCGCTGCCACGCCGTTGCTCCCACCAGAGCCCCCAGCGAGCCCGCCAGGGCAGGCATCGGGAACGACTCTCCCGCGGCAATCGCCTTGCCGAAGCGCTCCCAGAGTTGCTCCCCGAGCCGCTGGCTCAGATGGGCAAGGGGAATTCTCTCCATCACAGCCCATCACCCTCGCATCCGTACGGTCCATAAGACGAACAGCACACCTTCCCTCATCGGGCACACCGTACACTGAAGCCCGCCGCTGGAACGTCGCTACCGGAGGCTTTCCGCCGAGAGTCCGGCATGTCCTCCGGGGCTGTCTTCCTCGACCGCGATGGCATTATCAACTGGCGCATTGCCGGCGGCTATGTTCGCAGCCCGGCAGAGTTCCACTTCTTGCCCGACATTTTCCCCTTCCTGCAAGGGATTCGGCAGCTTGGGCTGCTGAGCATTGTGGTCACAAACCAGCAGGGAGTTGCCAAAGGACTCCTGAGCGCGGAGGAATTGGAGCGCATTCACGAGCACATGCAGCGTGAACTCACCGCCCGGCTGGGCTTCGGGGTCGACGCCATCCTGGTCTGCACCGACGCTGCCGAGAGCGGCAGCCCCCGCCGGAAACCGCAGCCGGGAATGCTCCTGGAGGCACTTGACCGATGGCAGTTGGCTCCCCATACCTGTTGGATGGTCGGCGACACCCCCAGCGACGTCCTCGCTGGGCGCCGTGCTGGGGTGCGCACCATCCTGGTCGGCTGTGACACCGCTCCAGAGGCTGATTTCCACGTCCTAGACCTGCAAGCCGCTCTTGCCATCATTGCCGCACACCAAAGACCACCGGATCTGCGTCACCATTTGTAGCCCTCACCTCTCGGATAGACGCTCTTCCCTTCTCACCTTCTCCCACAGCCGGAAAAGCATCCGCCACCGTGGGGTATGTCTCATAGCCCAGCATGCTCACCATGGATGAGGAAGACAATGACACGCTCCGACTCCACCTCTGGTACCAACGTCGGGAGCCGGCTCACCAGCTCTTCTGGCGCCCTTCCCACGGGCTTTCTCCCACCCGTCGGATTCGGTGCGATGTTCTCGTCATTGGCGCCGGTCCGGCAGGCTTGACCAGTGCATGGTTGTTGCATCAGCTCGGGTACGAGGTCCTTGTACTGGAACACGAACCCACCATCGGCGGCGCCACGCGCACAGAACAATGGCAAGGCGCCGTTGTGCCTTGCGGCGCCCTCTACATTGGAGAAATCTCCCCGCTGCTCGAAGAGCTGCTCCGGCAGCTGCAGCTGCAGCTTCTCCCACTCCCTGTCGATGCTCTTGCCCTCAATGGCTGCATCTACCCGCGGTTCTGGGACGCAAGCGTCCTGTGCGAGCTTCCACTTGCACGACATGAACGCGATGCCCTCCGTCGCTTTCGGGAGAAGATTCCGATGCTGCCTGCCCCACCCTACCCGCTGCCGGAACAGCCCTGGACATGGCTTGCTGCACAGACTGCAGCCGAGTTTGTCCGACCATACGGTTCTGCCTTCCTGCTCCGTCTCCTGAGCGCCTATACCCGCTCCACAATGGGAGCGCCGGCAGAGCTGGTCAGCGCCTATTGCCTGCGCGACTTTCTCGGCGATGAGCTCGCCGGAGAACGCCGCCGCTTCTCCCTCCCCGGTGGGCTTGCGACCTTCTGCCACCGGCTCGCGGACAAGCTCGGTAGAGAGCGCATCTGGTGCCCCGCGACCGCCTTCCACAGCGAACACTGCGCCACAGGCAACGTGCGCACCCTGTGTCAGAGTCCTGACGGGGACATTGTTGCAATCGAGGCTGCCGCTGTCGTCTTTGCTGGTCCGAAGTTCCTGGCAAAACATCTCTTCCCGGAGCTCCCTCCAGCACACCGGCAGGCAATTCTGCGCCTTCGCTATGCACCGTACCTGACCGTGCACGTGCACACGCCTTTCCGCCTGGTACCGGAGAACACTTTTGAGGTCTGGTTGCCCGAAGCCCGACTGGTGACCGACATCGCCGATGTCACTGCCCTGCAGCCGCAGCCCATCGAGGGCTTCCTCTCGTGCCTCTACGTCCCACTCTCCGCTCAGCAGCGTGGGCTTCTCCTGGAGGAAGCTTCCGTGCGGCAGCTCGTTGCCGCTGCCGTTCGCGAAGCGTTGCAGCAGCTGCTCCCGGCGCAGGCAGCTGCATCCATTGAATGCACGTGCTTCGTGTGGGGACACGGGCTTGTCATCCCTACCCCTGAGGCTCTCTGCGGCGCCGCCCAGCAGGCACGGCGTCCGGTCGGGCGCATTGTCTTTGCCAACACCGACAACGACGCTTCTCCAGCGTTCGAAAATGCTCTCGAACACGCCCTCCGCGCGGCGGAAACAGTCCACAAGTTCCTGCGCCCACACTCATGGCACCCCTCTCTGCGTCGTCGCTTCCAGTTGGAGCCTGCCCTGCCGGACAATGCGGATCCGCTACAGCCAATGGACCGAGCACTCCCAGACCGCCGAACAGCACCTCCAGCAGTTGCTCCGCCTGTTTACCTTCCTGCTCCTCCAGACAAACGCTGACGCCGAAGAAGCTCTCGAGCTCCTGCAGGAGCTCAACCGCCGCTACGGCACCATGGGCGAGATGACCATGGACGAGTTCATCGAGTTCCTGCGCGCCCAGGGATACGTTGAGGAACGCACCCAAGGGCGCCTGGAACCGACCGCAAAAGCGCTGCAACGCCTCCGCACGGAAGCGCTTCAGGAGATCTTCCGCACCCTCCGGAAATCCGATCTCGGCTTCCACGAAACAGTCCACAGTGGGGAGGGCATTGAATGGCTCCCGGAGACACGTCCTTACTCCTTCGGAGACCAGCCCAGCAACATTGACCCCACGGAGACCCTCACGAACGCTCTCCTGCGCAGTTCCGACCTGAGTAGCTTCCAACTGCAGCAGGACGACATCCGAGTCCATGAGACCGAACATCTGACCTCCTGCGCCACCGTGCTGCTCATAGATGTCTCGCACTCGATGATTCTCTACGGCGAGGATCGCATCACTCCGGCAAAGCAGGTGGCGCTGGCTCTAGCAGAGCTCATCCGCACCCGCTACCCGAAAGATACGCTCGAGGTGGTCATCTTCGGCGATGAAGCCCGCCGCATCAGCGTCGCCGATATCCCCTACATCACCGTTGGTCCCTTCCACACGAACACCCGCGACGGACTGCGTCTGGCACGCATGCTGCTGCGCCGCTGCCGAGATGCCAATAAGCAGATCTTCATGCTCACCGACGGCAAGCCCTCGGCAATTTTTGACGACAACGGGCGCCTCTACAAGAACGCCTTCGGCTTAGATCCCCGCATTGTCAACAAGACCCTGCAGGAAGCGGTTGCCTGCCGCCGCGACGGGATTGTGATTTCCACCTTCATGCTCGCCCGTGATCCGTACCTGGTCAATTTCGTCGACGAGCTGACCCGCGCCAACCGAGGGCGGGCGTTCTACTGCGGGCTGCGCCACCTGGGCGAGACTGTCCTGGTGGACTACATCCTCAACCGGCGGAAGACCTTCCGTATGTAGCCACCTCCTGCCGGGCAAACGCAACAGCAAGGCGGAGCAGGGCATAATCCGGCACACCTCCGAGAGCCGCGGCAATGTCTCGCAACGGGACATTGCCCAAGCGTTCCACTGCGATGCGAACAGCTGCGTAGAAGTGTTCATCGGGCAGCAGCGCCTGCCGCGGGAGCCGCTGCCCGGATTCGAGCGCCTCCTGCAAAAGACGCGCCACCGTCGTCGCCGGGAGCCCTGTTTCCTGGCAAATCGCGGAAAATGCCATTCCCCGGTGGGCAAGCTCTACCACCTTCTGCCGCCGGGCATCTGCGCCTTGCCGAGGCACAGGACGGAGCTTCCGGCGCACCGCCGAGGAGAGCCGCTGGACAAGCCCTGAGGGTGTCTGCCGCAGACAGCTACTGCACCGTCCACAGGGTTCGGCACGGCTGGAGTCGTGGAAGTAGCGCAGGAGGAACAGCACCTTGCACTCGTCCGTCTCGGCGTACTCCCGGACCAAGGCAAACTTCCTCCATGCCCACCGGCGCCTCTGCTCCAGCGCCTCGGGCGACAGCGGTGGCTGTACCGGGAGCGGCTGCTGGAGCACAATACCGGGACACAAGCGGGCAGCCTCACAGCGGAGCAATCCAGCATACGCCAGCGCCCGCAGTCCACTGTCCAGCTCCTCGGCACTGAGCCCGTGCCGATACACAAGCTCGGCAACCGGCAGTATGACAGGTTCCCGCCACGCTTCTGCTCCGAGCGTACGGACCAGCGCCTCTACCACACGCCGGCGCCCTGCAGACGCCCGCATCCAGTATTCGCGGAGCTCCTCCCGTGTTGCCACCACCTGGAGGACAAGCTCGCCTCCTGGCAAGGCTGTCTGGACAACACCTGTCCCTTCGAGCAAGCGGAGCACCGCTTCCACTACTGCTTCTGGCATCCGGAGCCGATTTGCCAGCTCGGTCGCCGTCATCCCCAGAAAGGTACTGCCTGCCGCCATCTCCCGGACAGCGCTATAGACCCGCTCAACCGTCTCCCACGCCGGATGGCTCGACGCCAGCAGCTGCTGCTGCACCGCACAATCCTCAGGGTCGTAGAGCAGAAGGCACCTGGACTCGTGCCCATCGCGCCCGGCACGCCCGGCTTCCTGGTAGTATGCTTCCAGTGTCAGCGGCGGATCGTAGTGGATGACCGCTCGGATGTCGGGCTTGTCAATGCCAAGTCCAAACGCAGAAGTTGCCACCAGTACAGGCACTTCATTGGCAAGGAAGCGGTGTTGGACACGGTGCCGGATCTCCGGCTCCAGCCCAGCGTGGTACATCGCAACTGGCACTCCACGCTGGTGGAGGAACTGGCAGATTTGCTCAACCCGCCGCCGTGAGGCAGCGTAGACGAGCACCGCCCCCGAGGAAGGGCGCTGACAGAATGCCACCAACCGCTCCAACTTCCGCTTGCCTTGCTCCACCTCCCAGCGCAGGTTCGGTCGGTCAAAGCCCTGGACAACAACGCGCGGCGACCGCAGCTGGAGCTGTTCCAGGATATCCCGCTGTACCTCTGGCGTTGCCGTCGCCGTCAGGGCAACCACCGTCGGATTGCCCAACAGACGCAGCACCGGCGCGATATTCCGATACGCCGGGCGGAAGTCATGCCCCCACTCCGAGATGCAGTGCGCTTCATCCACGGCAACGAAGGAAACCGTGCATGCCCGCAGCCGCTGCCGGAAGCTCTCCTGCTGGAGCCGCTCCGGCGATACGTAGAGCAGCTTGTACCGCCCGTGGAGACTTGCCTGAAGCCGCTCCGTCAGCAGCCTCTCCTGTAGCCCACTGTGGAGGCAACTGGCTGGGATATTCCGCTGCTGCAATGCGCGAACCTGGTCCTCCATGAGGGCAATTAGCGGGGAAATCACCAACGCCATCCCCGGCAGGAGAAGTGCCGGGAGTTGGTAGCACAAGGATTTACCACTGCCGGTAGGCAGCACCGCCAACACGTCCTCGCCCGCCAGGACAGCGCGAATAATCTCCAGCTGACCGGGACGGAAATGCTCAAAACCGAACACCGTCCGGAGCACCCGCAGAAGCTCTTCCTCCGAATACCGCTGCTCCCTCATGCCGCCCCATACGCTCAGTATAACGCTGCGGACGTCCACCCCGAAGGCACGATTGTGCACTGCCTCCTCCCGTATCTTTGCACGGTCTGTCCGACAGCACACGCCCCCGATGACTAAAGGGATTATCCTGGCAGGTGGCAGCGGCACGCGTCTTTACCCGATGACCGCCGTACTCAGCAAGCACCTGCAGCCGATCTATGACAAGCCGATGATCTACTACCCGCTTGCAACGCTGATGCTGGTTGGCATCCGGCGCATCTTGCTGATCTCCACCCCACGTGACCTGCCCCATTTCCAGCAGCTCCTCGGCGATGGCTCGCAGTGGGGTATTGAGCTCTCCTACGCCCTCCAGCCCGAACCACGCGGCATCCCCGAAGCATTCCTGTACGGGCGCGACTTCATCGGCTCGGAGCAGGTCTGCCTGATCCTCGGAGACAACCTCTTCTACGGCAAGCTGGACTTCCTCCGCGAGGCGCTGCGGACAAACGCCGGTGGGACCATCTTCGGCTATCCGGTCCAAGACCCGCAGCGTTACGGCGTGATCGAGCTGGCACCGGATGGTTCGGTAGTCAGCATCGAGGAAAAACCCGCTCACCCCCGCTCACCCTACGCTATTCCCGGGCTTTACGTGTACAGCGCCGATGTGGTTGACATCGCCGCCACGCTCCGCCCAAGTGCGCGGGGCGAGCTTGAAATTGTGGACATCCACCGCGCGTACCTTGCCCAAGGTCGCCTGCAGGTACGCCTACTCGGACGCGGGATTGCCTGGCTCGACACCGGGACACCGGAAGCGCTGGTGGAGGCGAGCATCTTCATCCACGCCATCGAAAAGCGGCAAGGGATGAAGATTGCCTGCTTGGAGGAAATTGCTCTCCACCAGGGCTACATCACGCTGGAGGAATTCTACCGCGCCGTCGAACGGCTCCCGGCAAGCCCGTACAAGAGTTACTGCCTCCGGGTCGGTGCCGAGTATGAGCAGCTTGCCGGCGCGGCAGGCTAGTTACCAGCGTCGTCCGCTGCGGTGAGATGCGCCGCGCCCGCCCCGAGGCTGCTCAGTGCGTTGCCGAGCAGGATTGACCACTAGAGTCCGCCCCTCGAACTCGCTCCCATTGAGCGCCTCGATGGCACGGCGGGCTTCCTCCTCATTGGGCATCTCCACAAACCCAAAGCCTCGTGAACGCCCGGTGAAGCGGTCTGTAATGACCGTGGCGCGTTCCACAGCGCCGTACTCCTCAAACCACGAGCGCAGCTGGTGCTCGTCCACCGAGTACGGCAGATTCCCAACGTAGATGTTCATGACCGACCCTTCCTGGGGAGCCTCGTTCCCTGCCCTCGTACACCACCATATCCTTACGACGGCAGACCTCTGCTGCCGGCTCCGCCTCTGGGCAGCATGGCGGTACAAATATACGGCAAACCTCTCACCTGCCCGCCTCAGATGGCACAGAGCAACCAGCACCGCGGTCCGGATTCGTCTTCTGCCCTGGAGCTGGCACAGTGAGAGCAATGCCACGGTACGTCAACATCGCACTGCCTATCCCGGAGAACAAGCTCTTCACCTATCACCTGCCCGATGAGATAGGCGGGACACTTCCTGGGCGGCGAGCTTTAGTGCCGTTCCGCCAACGAGAGCTCACCGGTGTGATCGTCGAGGAGCTGGCTGCTCCGCCACCGCTTACCACGAAGCCCATCGTAGAGCTTTTGGACGAAACCCCGCTGGTCTCCGATACCCTGCTACGCTTCACCCGGTGGGTGGCAGACTACTACTTCTGCTCGTGGGGTGAAGTCCTCAAGGCAGCTCTCCCGCCGGGGATGGTGCCTGAGCGGGGTGTGAGCGTACGCCTGCTGCGCTCTCCAACTCCGGAGGAGCTCTCAGCACTGGAGCGACGCGCCCCGAAGCGAGCAGCGCTGCTGCGCCTTCTCCAGCAACACAGTGTCCCGGTCAGCGTGGAGTTCCTTGCGCGGCAACTCCGCAGCGAGCACCTCTCCGCCCAGCTCCAGGCACTCGAACAGCAGGGCTACATTGCGCTCGAAGAGCATCTCCCTTCCCCGCCCCGGCTCCGGCAGCTCCGTGCCTTGGAACCCGCCCCAGAACTGCTGGCAGATCCTGAACACCTCCGGCAGCTGCTTGCACAACTCCAGGAACGCTCCCCCGCACAAGCCCGCCTGCTGAGCGTCCTCTTCACCTATCGGCTGCAGCACGGCTCTCCTATGCCCGTCAAAGAGGCGCTGCGCCGCAGCCAGACTTCTTCCACCACAGTCCGACACCTCCTGCGCCAAGGCTATGTCCGCGACGTCCTGCTGGAGCACAGCCCACTGCCCGAAGGGGAAGCTCCCCCGAGCCTGGCAGAGCGCAATGAACTCATGCTCCCACTGAACCCGGAGCAGAGCTATGCTGTACGTGCCATCCACGACGCACTCGAGGCAGGGGTCCCGAAAGTTTTCCTCCTGCGGGGGGTCACCGGAAGCGGGAAGACACTCGTGTACATGCATGCCATTCGCAAAGTGCTCGAGCAAGGCAAGGGGGTTCTGGTCTTGGTGCCGGAAATCTCGCTCACCCCACAACTGATCGACCGTTTCCGGACGGCTTTCCCTGAGCGCATTGCGGTTCTCCACAGCCATCTCAGTGCAGCTGAGCGCTTCTCCGCCTGGCGTGCCATCCAGCTGGGAGAGGCTCCCATTGTCCTGGGTGCCCGCTCCGCTGTTTTCGCTCCTCTCCCACGGCTCGGACTGATCATCGTCGATGAAGAGCACGAGCCCTCTTACAAGCAGGACAGCCCAGCTCCGCGCTACCACGCCCGCGACTGTGCTGTGATGCGCGCCCACATGGAAGGCGCTGTTGCCCTCTTGGGTTCAGCGACCCCATCGCTAGAGAGCTTCTACAACGCCCAGGTAGGGAAGTACCACTTGCTCGAACTCAAACACCGCGCCGACCAGGCACAGCTTCCCACCATCCGCATCCTCGATCTTCGGCACGAGCGACGCACGCGCCGGATGCACGGTTCCTTCTGCGAAGAGCTCCTGAGCGCTATCCGGCAGCATGTCCAGCAGCACCACGGGGTTATCCTCTTCCACAACCGGCGCGGCTTTGCCCGCTGGCTCCAGTGCCCCGACTGTGGCTACATTCCCATGTGTGCCCACTGTAGTGTTTCCCTGACCTACCACAAGCTCCCCAGGCTCCTCCGCTGCCACTACTGCGGCTATGCAACCCCGGTGCCGGAGGAGTGTCCGCAGTGTGGTTCCCCGAGCTTTGAGGAAATCGGTGCTGGGACACAGCGCATCGAGGAGGAGCTGGCTGCCCTCCTGCGGGCAGAATTTCCCCAGCTCCGGGTCGAGCGGATGGATACCGATACGACCAGCCGCCGCGGTGCCCACCGCCGCCTCCTCCAGCGCTTTGCCCGCGGCGAGATCCATGTCCTGGTCGGGACGCAGATGGTTGCGAAAGGTCTGGACCTCCCGCACGTGACGCTGGTCGGCATCATCAATGCTGACGTGCAGCTCTTCCTCCCCGACTTCCGCGCTGCCGAGCGCGCCTTCCAGCTCTTCACCCAGGTTGCCGGACGCGCCGGGCGCCGCAGCCAGACGCCTGGCGAAGTTCTGCTGCAAACCGCCCATCCGGAACACCCCGTCATTATCGCCGTGCAGACGGGCAACGACGAACTGTTCTACCACGACGAACTCCAGCACCGGAAAGCCGCGCTCTACCCGCCTTTTACTCGCTTCGTTGTGGTGGAAATCTCCGGTGCCGATGAGGAAAAGGTTCACCACCACGCACACTACTTCGCTGGCTGCATCCCGCCGCACCCGGCAGTGCTCAAGATCGGTCCGGCTATCCCCACGATCGTGCGCATCCGGAACCGCTACCGGCGCGTGGTCATTCTGAAAAATCTCAAGCACCTGGACCCCGCGGCACACCACCTCCGCCACGTCCTGCGCACCGCCGCCAGCCGGTACCGCCGCAAGTACGCCATCTCCAGTATTCGGCTCACCATCGACGTGGACGCCTACGGGATGCTGTAACGATGCCCGGTCTCGGTGTAACTTTGCCTGCCCGAAAGTGTCCACCGCACCAAGTCCAGCAGTGGAGGAGCTGCTCTACACGCTCAATCCTGCCCAACGCCATGCCGTCACCTTCGGGGATGGTCCACTGCTGATCATCGCCGGTGCCGGCAGCGGGAAGACACGAGTCCTGACCTACCGCATCGCCTACTTGCTCTGGCGCGGCGTACCGCCGGAGACAATCCTGGCGTTGACCTTCACGAACAAAGCCGCCGATGAGATGCGGCAACGCATCACAGCGCTGGTCGGCAGCTCCCGTGCACAGCGCCTCTGGATGGGGACCTTCCATAGCGTCTTTGCTCGGATTCTCCGAGCTGAGGCAGAACGCCTGGGCTACACGCCCGATTACACGATCTACGACACCGAGGACTCCACTGGGCTGCTGCGCTTCTTACTGCGCCAGCTCGGGATCGGTCCACACGTGCTCGATCCCTCTGCCGCCCGACACGCTATTTCCCGGCTGAAAAACCAGCTCATCTCCTGGCAGGAAGCCGCCGCTGCCGCTACCACACCCCGTGAACGCCTCGTGGCACAACTCTATCGGGAATACGACCAGCAGCTCCGCGCCAACAACGCCATGGACTTCGACGACCTCCTGCTCAACACCATCCGGCTCTTCCACCATCACCCCGACGTCTTGGCACGCTACCAAGAGCGCTTCCGCTACGTGTTCGTGGACGAGTACCAAGACACCAACCGCGCCCAATACGTCGCCCTCCGGCTTCTGAGCTCACGCTTCCGCAATCTCTGCGTTGTCGGCGATGATGCCCAGAGCATCTACCGCTGGCGGGGTGCCGATATCCGGAACATCCTGGACTTCGAGCGCGATTTCCCCGATGCCACCCTCATTCGGCTGGAGCAGAACTACCGCTCCACAAAACGCATTCTGGCGCTCGCCGATGCTCTCATCCGACACAACCGCCACCAGATCCCGAAGCAACTCTGGACGGAAAACCCCGACGGCGAACCGGCAACCTTACTGGTCTGCGCCGACGAACGGGACGAAGCCGCCCAAGTGGTCGAGTACATCCGCTGGGAGCACGAGCGCGGTCGCCGCTACGGGGAAATTGCCGTCCTCTACCGCACCAATGCTCAGTCGCAGCCGCTCGAAGAGGCATGCCGCCGTGCCGGTATTCCCTATGTCCTGGTCGGCAGCCTCTCTTTCTACCAGCGCAAGGAAATCAAGGACGCACTGGCGTACATCCGCCTCTTGGTCAACCCCGCTGACAGCGTCAGCTGGCTGCGTATCCTCAACGTCCCCCCACGAGGAATTGGCGCGGCAACGTTAGAACACCTCCGCACCGCTGCCCGGCAGTGGAATTGCTCTTTTTTCGACGCGCTGCAACGCTGCGATTCCATCCCGGAGATTCGCCGCTCGGCTCGGGAAACACTGCGGCAGCTCATCGAGCTTCTCCACCGCTTCCGCACAGCTCTCGGTTCTTACCCCTTAGAGGTGCTCGTGCTGGAATACTTGGAAGCCGTAGGGCTGCTTGGCTACTACCGCGGCGATGAGGATGAAGAGCGCTATCAAAACCTCGAACGCTTCATCGCAACGGTAGCGGAGTACGCCGAACAAAGCCCAGCGCCGACGCTCCAGGAATACCTCCAGCACGTCTCCTTGGTCAGCGAGATTGACCAGGCTCCTGCCACCGGGGAGGCTGTCATGCTGATGACCCTGCACGCTGCCAAAGGGCTGGAATTCCCCGTTGTGTTCATCACTGGTGTGGAAGACGGACTCCTGCCCATTGCCCATGCTGCCCGTGTGCTGGAAGAACTCGAAGAGGAGCGCCGCTTGCTCTACGTCGGCATCACTCGGGCACAGCACCGGCTCTATCTGAGCTATGCCCAGTACCGCCGGCGCTGGGGCGAGGTACTGCCCAGCCGTCCGTCGCCGTTTCTGTCGGAACTGCCTGCCGAGCACATCCGTATTGAATACAGCCCCAACGCCGTTCCGGGCGCCGGGGTTTTCGCCCACCGACCCCAAGCCTCGGCGGATACATCCCCTGCGGTATCGGACGATGGGTTCTCCGGCATGCGCCCCGGCGCGCGCGTCCGCCACCCGGTTTTCGGAATCGGTCTGGTTGAGTCCCTCTCAGGACACGGGCAGGAACGTCGTGTGCTGGTCCGCTTCGCAACCGTTGGGCGTAAACTCTTGCTCCTGCGCTATGCACAGCTCCAGGTACTCGAGTAAATCGCACAGTGTGGGTCGGCTGCACCAGCGTAGCCTCGTCGGTTGGGGGCTCCTGGCAGCGGTGTTCCTGCTCGGCTGTCGGAGCACGCTGCCCAGCATCGACCTTTCCTGCCCTCCGCCGGAATCCCCTCAGTGTCGTCCCCTGCCGTGGCAAGGTAGTGTCCGCGACACCGTTGCCAGGAGTGATCGCCCCTACTGGGAGGTGGCGCCGGTGGCAGGGCTTGCCAGCCCAGAGCGTCAGGAGCTGGCGCTGGCACTTGTCTCGGAGCGCATCGCCTGGGCTACCGTGGCGGACAGTGGGCACCAGCGCGTGGGTTCGGTCCGCTTGGAAGAATGGGATCGGGCAACTTGGCAGGGTTTCTGGAACAGCGAGCTGGAGCAGCTCGGCATGCCGACCGGGACGCCTGAGCGTCTCGTGGTGGCAGGACGGACTGCAGGGGCGCATCCCGCACACATTCACCTTTTCCGTGGACGGCTGCACGACGGGCACGTGCAGGTCGATTCCCCGCTGCCCTGGTCCCACCCCGAGGCATGGGAATCGCAGCCGGCTCTCTCTCCCGATGGTTCCGTGCTGTTCTTCGCTGCCGACTACCCCGACGGTTACGGCGGAACGGATCTCTACTTCGCAGTCCAGCGTCCCGATGGGAGCTGGGCAGGTCCTTACAACTGCGGTCCTTCGATCAACACCGCCTGCAACGAGCTCACGCCCTCGGTCAGCCGCGATGGGCGCTGGCTCCTCTTTGCTTCCAACGGGCATACCAGCCGTGGGGGCTACGATGTCTTCGCTGCCGCTATCTCCCCCTTCTTCTGGGATTGGGTGCGCCGTGGGCTACCTCCACTTGCCCCGGATACAGGGCTTCCCCGCCCGTGGTTTGAGCCAGCGCAGTCATTGGGCTCGCCTCCGAACACCCCAGCCGATGAGATCTCCCCGGCAGCCCCTGGAGACCCGGACTCCCTCCTGGTGTGGAGTTCGAATCTGCGCGGCAGCTTTGATCTCTTCGTCATGCGCCGCCGGGAGCCGCTGGCTACCCCATTGACACCGGCACCTCTGCGCCGCATTGAACTCCGAGGACAGGTCCGGCAGTATGAGACACAACGCCCACTGCCGGAGGCAGAAGTCCGCGCCCACATCCCTGGTCAGCCTGCCCCTGTTGCCACAGCGCGGACAGACACAGCAGGACGCTACCGCCTCTCTGTCCCTGCCCAAACGGAGCTGGAGCTGATTGCCCAGGCCGGAGAGGTCTTCTTCCACGTCGAACGCATCCGCACCGGTGAGTCCGATACCCTCATTGCCCCGATAGACATCCCTGCACGGCTCTTCCTGCGCCTCAACTTCCCTTTCGATCGCTACGATGCCCCCTACCCCTTCGTGCTGGACACCAATGGGCAGGAAACTGCGCTGACATGGCAGCAGGCTTTGGACCTCCTGGCAGAGAACCTGCGGCGGTATAGCACTCAGCTGCAGTCTGTGCTCCTGGTCGGACACACCGATGACATTGGCTCGCCGGAGTACAACCGGTGGCTGGGGCAGAAGCGGGTTGAGTTCGTCATTGCCGAGCTGGTCCGCCGTGGAGTCCCGCCAGAGCTCCTGCACGGCGAATCGGCTGGACAGTCGCAGCTCCTGCCGCGCCTTCCCGGGGAACCACTTGAACGGTGGCGGAAACGCTGCCGGCGAGTGGAGCTGACCAAAGTCCTCCGGACGCCATGAGCATGCGCCTGCTTTCTCGCAGGTGGGTCCTGCGTCTGCTCCTGCTCGGGAGCCTCCTCTGGCTGGGAGGATGCGCCTACGTGCTGGTTCGAGTAGTCCGTGGGCTGCCCTCTCTGGAGCAGCTGGAGAATCCTCCGCAGGAGCTCGCCAGCCGGGTGCTGAGCGCTGACGGAGAAGTCATCGGGCAGTTTTTCATCAAGCGCCGCTCGTACCTGCCATTTGACAGCATCCCCACGCCGTTTCTCCAGGCGCTCATCGCCACCGAGGATCGCGCCTTCTACCGGCACTGGGGCATCCATCCGGCACGCATCCTGAAGGCGCTCATCAAGAACATCCTCGCCGGTGATCTCACCCGCGAGGGCGCCTCTACGATCACCCAGCAGTTGGCGCGCAACCTCTATTTCGGACGCGAGGTGACGCTCTGGCGCAAACTCCGCGAGGCTCTGACCGCCATCCAGATTGAGCGGACCTACAGCAAGAACGAAATCCTCCAGATGTACACGAACACGGTCTACTTCGGTCGAGGCGCTTACGGACTGGCCGTTGCCGCCCAGGTCTACTTCGACAAATCCCCCTCGGAGCTGAGCCTGGCAGAGTGCGCCTACTTGGTCGCGTTACTGAAAGCACCCGAACTCTACGATGCACGGCAGTATCCCGAGCGTGCTCTCCAGCGCCGGAACTTGGTGCTGCGCCTGATGTGGGAAAACGGCTTCCTGACAGAAGCACAAGCCCGCGCTGCGATGGCTGAACCCCTCCGCCTGGCAGATCCTTCGGATATCCCTCGGCTCGGGCTGGCTCCGCACTTCCTCGAGATGGTCCGCCAGGCAGTGGAGCAAGATGTACGCCTCCAGGGCTACGATCTCTACCGCGACGGACTGACCATCTACACAACCCTCAATGCCCGGATCCAGCGCTACGCCGCCGCTGCTGTGCAGGAACACCTGGCAGAATACCAACGCCTCTTTGAGCGCTCGTGGACATGGTCGCCCGAGTTGCTCAACGCCGTGCTCCGCAATGCCATCGCCGCAGCACCGGAGTACCTCTCTGCGCCTCCGGAAGAGCGGCAGGCAATTGCCCGCAGACTGCGCCAGAACCGCCGCTTTGTGGATTCGGTCCGCTACGCCGCCACGCGCATCCAAACCGGGCTGGTCGTCCTCGACCTGGCAACCGGGGATATCCTGGCACTGGTGGGAGCAGCTCCGGAACCGCCCGGAGCACCCTTTCGCGTGCGCTCCTTTCTGAACCACGTCACGCAGATTCGGCGTCAGCCTGGTTCCGCCTTCAAACCCTTCGTCTACGCGGCTGCCCTGCTCCGAGGGCTCTCGCCCGATTCCATGCTCCCCAGCGGACCATTCCGCTACGTCCTGCCCGATGGGAGCCTCTGGGAGCCACGGGGTTCCGGAGAACAGTACGGTCCTCTGGTGACCCTGACCACCGCGCTGAAGTATTCCATCAACACCGTTGCAGCACGGCTCATCACGCACTACACGACTCCGAGTCAGGTTGCAGAACTGGCGCGCCGGATGGGAATTGAATCGCCGCTGCGCCCGGTCCCCGCGCTGGCACTCGGCGCCTCAGAAGTCACGCCCCTGGAGCTGACCAATGCATACGCAACCCTTGCCCGACAAGGTATTCGGGTCGAGCCGCGCTTTGTCCTGCGAGTCGAAGACCGGCACGGCAATGTGCTCTTCGAACATCCACCCACGCGCCCGGTCAGCGACGCGCTCCCGGCAACTGTCGCCCAAACGCTGACAGCGATGCTCACCACAGTGGTCAATGGCGGCACCGGAAGCGCCGTCCGTCGTTGGTACAGCGGACCGGCAGCGGGCAAGACCGGCACCACGAATGACTTTGCCGATGCCTGGTTTGTGGGATTTACCCCCGACCTTGTTGCCGGCGTCTGGGTTGGCTTCGATGACCGCCGCATCACGTTCACCGGCTGGTACGGGCAGGGCGGACGCGCGGCTGCCCCTATCTGGGGACGGCTCATGGCGAAAGTCTACAGCGACTCCACCCTGCCCTATCGCCCGCGTCCTTTCCCTGCCATGCTCCCTGCCGATACACTTACCCCCGAGTTGCTGCAGAACCCCCCGCAGGAAAACCTGCCCTGAAGGAAACCGCCCGTGGGCACGAACCCAGGCTGCCTCCCGGGTGGACTAACACTCAATCTGCGTATGCAGCGCAATTTCCTCCAGCACACTGCTGACACGCAGACATTCGGCAAGAGTCCCTTCGTAGACCGCCGCTTTGCCGCGGGTGTGCACCTCCCAGGTGAGAGCCTCCGCACGCTCCCGGCTGCAGCCAGTTGCCTTCATCAGCTGCACGATGACTTCCTCAAAGGTGTGCCAGTCGTCGTTGTAGAGAATGACCTTTGCCGGCAAGTCGGTCCCCGTCACATGCTGCTCCAGGACCTCAACCTCCTCTGCCGGTCGAGTCAAAGCTCCACCTGTCATCTCCGCTCTTCTCTGGGAACCACTCCTGCGGCAGACACAAATTTAGCCAACGCCGTATTTTCGTCTTCCGAAAAAACCGACCAACGGAGTCCACCTTTGCGGGAGCGACCATGACAGTCCAGGACTTCCTCCGCGCGCTCGACGCGGTCATCGGGGAACGGCACATGCTCCAGCATCCCTTCTACCAGCTCTGGAACGAGGGGGCGCTAACCCTCCCCATCCTCCGGGAATACGCCAAGGAGTACTACCTGCACGTGCACTTTTTCCCAACCTACGTCAGTGCCACCCATTCCCGCTGCCACGACCTGGCAATCCGGCAGATGCTGCTGGAAAACCTCTTCGAGGAGGAACACGGTCCGGATAACCATCCCGAGCTGTGGCTCCGCTTTGCCGAGGCGCTCGGGGTGAGCCGCCAGGAGATCTTTCGCCATCACCATTTACCACAGACTCGTGCAGCGGTCGAACTCCTACGGGAGCTTTCCGCCCGCCCCAATCCGGCAGAAGGACTGGCATCACTGTACGCCTACGAATCACAGGTGCCAGAGGTAGCAGCGGTGAAAATCGAGGGACTCACGCGCTACTACGGCATCACGGACGAGCGGGGATTGTCCTTCTTCACGGTCCACATCCGTGCTGATGAAATCCACCGAGCCGTCCTGCGAGAAGCTCTGGCACAGGTGTGTACAACTGCCCATGATCGGGAGCGCGCTCTGGAAGCCGCTGCGGAAGCTGCCGATGCACTGAATCTCCTACTGGACGGTGTCTACCAGACATACTGCATGCGCCCGAACCCTGTGGGATAAGGATGGAAGCGCTGCCTGCGGACGCAGAAGCCGCGCTCCGGCAGGTAGTGCCGGAGGAGCAGGTTGCAACGGATGCTTTCACCCGGATCGCGTTCGCCCCCGATGCCGGTCTTTACTGGTACGTGCCGAAAGCGGTCGTCTTCCCCCGGACACTGGAAGATATCCGGCAGCTCTTTGCCTGGAGCCGGAATTACCGCATTCCGCTGACATTTCGTGCTGCCGGGACCAGCCTCTCCGGGCAAGCCGTCACCGACGGGGTGCTCGTGGAAGTACGGCGTTATTGGCAGCGCTGGGAAATCCTGCGGAATGGTGCCGCCATTCGGGCACAGCCGGGAGTCCGTGCCGGGCTGCTCAACCAAGCGTTGCGCCCGTACTGGCGACGCTTGGGACCGGATCCCGCGTCGGTGGACGTCTGCACCCTCGGCGGCATCGTTGCGAACAATGCCAGCGGGATGTGCTGTGGCACACGGGACACAGCGTACCGCACGCTCGAATCGCTCCTCCTCGTGCTGCCCAGCGGATTGGTCCTCGACACAGCTCGTCCCGATGCCGATGCCTTTCTGGCTGAGCACGCGCCGGAGCTCTCCGAAGGGCTTCTCCGGATCCGGCGTCGCATCCTCCATTCCGCCTCGCTGTGCGAACGCATCCAGCGGAAGTACCAACTGAAAAACACCGTCGGCTACAGCCTCAACGCTTTTGTGGACTTCGACTCCCCGGCGCAGATTCTGGCACACCTCATGGTTGGCTCTGAAGGAACGCTGGGCTTCTTGGCCGACATTGTGCTCCGGACTGTTCCCGATCCGCCGCTGCGCCTCACTGCGTTTGCGCTCTTTCCGTCCCCGGAGCAGGCCTGCCAGGCAGTTGCTCTGGTGCGAGATCTCGGAGCCGATGCAGTCGAGCTGCTCGATAGCGCGTCGCTACGCTCTCTGGCAGGTCGTCCCGGGATTGCGGCGGAGTTCCACGCTCTGCCGGACGCTGCTACCGCTTTGCTGATCGAATACCGACGCTGGACCGAGAGCGAACACCAGGCATGCAGGAAGCAGACCCAGGCGCTGCTTGACCATTTCCCTCTGCTTGCACCTCCACTGCTGACCGCCGAGGAAGAGCAGCAGGCACATCTGTGGGCTGCTCGCCGTAGCCTCTATCCGCTGGTTGCTGCCCGGCGCCCGCTTGGGACAACGCCCATCAGCGAAGACATCGCCGTCCCGCTGGAGGCTCTCCCCGACACCGTTCGCCGCCTCCGGCAGGCGTTGACACGGCATGGCTATCCCAACGCAGTCATCTTCGGGCACGCCAAAGATGGGAATCTCCACTTCGTGCTCCCCCAACCCCTGCGGAGCGAACAGGACACTGCACGCTACGCCGCCTTGCTCGACGAGGTCGTGGCGCTAGTGCTCGAACACGGCGGCTCGCTCAAAGCCGAGCACGGCACCGGACGTAATATGGCACCGTTTGTCCGTGCCGAGTGGGGCGACGACGCCTACGAGCTCATGTGGGAGCTCAAGCGCCTCATTGACCCTGAGGGAATTCTCAACCCGGATGTCATCCTCAGCCGGCACGAGCGTGTGCACGTGCGGAATCTGAAACGCACGCCTCTGCTCGGCTCGGATGCTGACCGTTGTATGGAGTGCGGGTTCTGTGAACCGGTCTGTCCCAGCCGCACGCTGACCCTGACGCCCCGACAGCGGATTGCCCTGCTGCGCTATGCTCCGGCTCTGCAGGACACGAGGTGGCGCTATGCCGTGATAGACACGTGTGCTGCCGATGGACTCTGCCAGCTGCGATGCCCGGTTGGCATCGATACGGGGAAGCTCGTGCGGGAGCTGCGTCAACGACGGCATCACTCTGCGACCAACCGTCTCACGGTGTTCGCAGCCCGACACTACGGCTGGGTGGATGCTGCCGTGCGAGCAACTCTGGCGGTCGGGCGTGGGATGGCACGCGTGCTCGGTGCGTCCCGGCTCGAGCGTCTCACCGCCGCGCTCCACCGAGTCTCCGGCAGGGCGTTTCCTCTCTGGCACTCGAGCCTCCGGAGCGCTCCTCTCCGCCTCCCTTCTGTTCCCCCGCTGCCGGGCATCGCGGTGCTCTTCCCTGGATGTGGGGAACGATGGCTCGGCAGCACAGCACCGGCGGATATACTCGCACTGTCCCAGCAGTTCGGAGAGCCCTTGGCAGTCCTCCCCTCGGCGGAGCGTCTCTGCTGTGGACTTGTCTTCGCTTCAAAGGGCTTTCTCCAGGCAGCTGAGCACGCACGCCAGCGCCTTCTAGAAGCTGCCTCGCAGAGCCATCCGCACGCACTCATCGTGGTGGGGAACTCGTGTGCCCTCTGGCTCAAGAGCACAGCGACTGCGGCGTTCCCTATCCTGGATGCACTCGAGTACGCTGCCCGGCTCTCCGCGGCGCTGCAACCTCGACGACGCCAACCGGCTCTCCGCCTCCACATCCCGTGTTCCCTCCACCACATGGGACTGGCAGACACAGCCGTGCAGCTTGCTCGGGCATGTGCTGAGACGGTCTCCCTCTTGCCCAGCCCCGAGTGCTGCGGTGCGGCCGGCGACCTCTGGCTGCGCCGCCCTGAGCTGTCCCGCTCGGCAGGATCGCGGTTGCTCGCTCCGGGGGAAGCAGCACCGGGGTATACAACGAACGCTCCCTGCGCCCGTGCACTGGAAATGCTCAGCACTTCCCCGTGGCACTCCCTGACAGCGCTCCTCCGCTGGGCAACGGCACCGGCGGAATCACTGCCCCAGCAGGAATAACTTCCTGCACCAGGCGTTCGACCGCTTCGACAATTGCCGCCGGCGGCACAAAGGTTACCCCACCCCAGAGCGGGCTCAGCACGCACACCGACGGCACCCCAAAGGGATACCACTCGGCGACCTTGATGAGCTCACTGTAAAGCGCAACCACGGGCTTGCCCAATGCTGAGGCAAGGTGTACCACGGACGTATCCGGCGACAAAACCCACGCCGCCCCAGCAACCAGAGCAATCAACTCCGAGAGGCTCCCCTGGAAGGCTCGACAGCGGGAATCCCTCACAGCCTGCACCAGTGTCTCGACCTGCCGCCTCTGCTGCGGTGCTGCCGTCACCACGAGAGCTATTCCAGGAATGCGCCGGAGCAACTCACGACAGACCACGAGCGCATGGTGCACTGCCCAGCGGCGATTCTTCGAGTATGCAGAGAGATTGACCACAGCGTATGGCATCCCTTCGACCGGCTCCCACCGCAGTGGAGATGAGCCACGAGCCGGCACCGGCAGACCAAGAGGCGGCACAGTACCGAGCCCTCTCCGCTCGAGTTCGCTCCAGACCCGCTCACATGCCTCTGCTGAGACGGGAACATGCAACCGCGGCGAGGGTTCCACCGGAACACAGGGTGCAAGCGTCCTGCACCCTATCTGCAGCAATGTCTGCGCCCAGTGTTGCCGCCAGGGGCAATGCTCCGGCTGGCGGTGGAAGACCAATCCATAGAGGTAGGCGCGTTCCCAATGCCGCGGAGCAATGTACTCTGCCTCCGGCGCAATACTGCGCGCCAGAAAGGCTGCCTTGCTCATGTGCGTGAACACTAAAGCGTAGACCACCTGATGCGGACCGCGCAGGCGCACAATGGCTCGCACCCACGAGGGATGAACCCCATGCATAGGGTGAAGGGGAACGTGCTCATCCACACAAGGATCCTGCCCAACGAGCCCATCATTGCGCGTTGAAGTTACCACACACAGCCGTGCCTGTGGCAACCCCTGACGGAGCCACCGCAGAAGCGGGGTCGTCACTAAGTAGTCACCGATGGCATCGTAGCGGAACACCACCAGAGAGCGCACCTCTTCTCCCGGGATGGGATGCCGCGGATCAAACCGTGGCGCACGCTGCAGGAGACGGAAGAGGAGCTGCTTGCCCGGCGGGAAGCGTCCCGACGGGGTACGCTCCCAGTCAAACGGGGGCATAAAGTCCGGCAGTGCTGCAGGATGAGTCCACGGTAGGAGGATACAGCCCCGCTTCTTCCGCAGTGCCCATTGCAGGCGCTCTGCCGCGTTGGCAGCTGTATCGAGCACCTCCCATGCAGAGACTGCGGGATACTCCGAGAACATCTCCATGGTGCGGGTGTCCATGGTGCCACAAGAGCGGCTCTCAGCGCCCTCCGGAAATACCCAACCGGACATCCATCCCGATCTGGAAGGTGCTGTAGCCAGGCTGTGCTGCTCCTTCGTTGAAGACGCCATCGTAGCGCATGAACAACGCCGCCGTTAGGCGCTGGCTGACCGTGTAGCGGGCACGCGGCTCGATGGTAATCTGCGTGCTGCCGTCTACCCGCAAGCCGTCGCTCCCGCCGGAGCGGAAGACATCGTGGGAGGATGTCACGTTCCGGCGCACAGAGGCCAGGAAGCTCAGTTCGATATCGTTTTTGAGCGCCATGCCCAGGAGCGGCACCACAAATCCCCGTCGTGTATGGCTCAGCTGCAGCGAAAATTCGTGCGAGACCTGCCGTTGAATCGAGCGAGCCGCTGCCCCCAGCTGATAGCTATAGCGCAGGTTGTAGCGTAGAATCGCCGTTGCTGGTCCCCGCCAGGTTTTCTCATCAAAGGTCATACTCAACCCGAGAAAGGGCTGGAAGTTGGCTTCAACCTGCTGGGCGTCAATGACCCGTCCTCGATCGGTGAGGCGGGTGTTCTCGCGGTAGGTCGAGCTATACGAGTGGTCGAGCGACACGCGCTGGGTCCCGAGAACGCGGAAGGGCCACCACTTCTCCAACCCATCCCACCGGAGCATCCAATTGACCCGGGGCATGATGAGCGCGAGCGCGCCCGGATACCAGCGGAAACTCTCCACACCCCGCCGGAATGCCTCCGAGAGCGCCTGCTGCAAGCGCATATTCTGCTCGGTAGTATCCGATGTGCTTGCCAGAATTGCCCCCCGTTGCTGCTCGTACAGCTCCAGAACTCGCTCGGGCGTATTCCGGAAGAGAGCCAGGAAGAGGAAAGGCGGCAAAAAGAGCGCTGTGCGGCTGTAGGAGTTGGTCACCACGACAGCGGTAGGTGTCGGAATCCCGGCAGCGTCGGTCTGCAGCGTCCAATTCCGGTTGTACGCAAATTCGCTCTTCCACGACAGCGTCAGCGTTGCTCCAGCCCACAGTGGGCGAGAGGTCCGCATGTCGAGTACGCTCCGCTGCGAGAAGTTCTCCTGCAGCACTGCATTGGGCGGGCGCACCCCGAGCGTGGTAGCAAAGCGGAAGAAGGGAAAGCGCGGACTGCTGAGCAGCTGTATCTGTCCATGCGGGCTGGAGAGCAACCCGAGTTGATAGGCTGCTGTCGGTCCGTAAAGCGGGGTCTGTGCCCGGAACAGCAGTGCACGCAGCCAGAGGTTGGTCAGCCCCGTCCCGCCCAGCACCCCAGGATTGAGCGAGCTATTGTCCTGCTGGAAGTTGATCTGGAAATTGTCGTAGTCGAAGAGCACCGACCGGAGCACGCTCCAGACACGCTGGAGAATCCTGCCAGTATCCGCTGCGGTTGGCTTTCCGAAGAGCTGCTCGGAGAGCTGCTTGAGGCGCAGCGCCGTATTCCACCGCAAGGAGCTCTGCCATTGGGCTTGCTTGACCACATCTCGGATGGCGGGATCGGGCTGCCGCGGATCGCTCCACGAGTACGTCACCGTGTACGAGCCGGTCAGATCCACGAAGCGCTGGAGACGGAGCAGTTCGGCAAGGCGGGGGCGGAAATTGACCGTGATGTTCTCTCGGACTGCGGTCTCCTCTCCGAGATACAGCGGCGGACGCCGAGCAACCATGTGGCGGAAGATCTCCCCGCCGGTACGCTGACGCCCGGTTTCGGGGTCTTGCTCGAGTGGGACCAACGTGCTGTTGGCCGTCAGGGAGTAGTCCACCGCGGGATTGAAGAGCCCACCTTCGCTCAAGCGCCAGCTTGCTTGAAGCTGTTGCTGCGCTGTAAACTCCCGGACCACAGGGCTGGGAAAGGGGATATCCCGCAGCTGTTCGGTCTGCCGCCCTCGGGTCAGTGTCAGTCCGAAGCCGAGATTGGTCGGCCAGGGCGACAGCTGCCAGCCAGCAAACTCTTTCACAACCGGGATTTTCCCGCCCCAGCCCAGCGGGCGCACTGCAAGCAGCGGACGCATCTGGACAGCGTACTGCAGGGTCAGGTTCCACTGCCAGCGGAAGCGCTCAGCAACCTGCGGGGAGCGCTCGAATTCCTGCGCGTACGAGTAGCCCAGCGTGAACCGGTTGAAGATATCCCGCACCCACCATACCGAGCTCGGGATACCGGGACGCAGCCCGGTGATTGCCCAGCTATCCTGGACGCGGAGTGTCTGACTCCGTACCCGCACCTGCTGGGCAGCAGCTTCTGCCTCCTGCAGAGAAGCTCCCTGCTGGAGACGCTGCCGGCGGACGGCGTCGGCGGCTTCCTCCACTGGCATATCGTTTTGCGGTACCAGCACTGGCTTTTCCAGCTGCTCGGAGTGCGTGTAGGTGAACGGGATGCGCAGTTCGCGCCAGCTCTTCGGGAAGAGCTTCTCCAGCGCCAACGTGACAGCAGCGTTCCAGGAGCTGCGCAACACGCGGTCGCCGAAGCGCTCCTCGAGCCGATGGAAGCCGGGCTGTGTCCGCAATACGTTCACGGTGAGCGTCCCCAGGTCGGCAAGCTGGAGGTCCATTGCGGCAATTCCTGCCCAATCGGGGCGGGCGTCGGGCTCTGTCAGCCGCAACTCGTCAACCCAAACGGTGGTGGTCAGGAAGTTCGGGAAACGCTCTGCCGGATTGGCAATCCCCAGCCCGATGAATTGCACCTGCGTCAGGCTGGGATTGCCTCGAACGCGGACCCGCCCCAGCGGATCACCCGCAAGCGCTGTCTCAAAGACAGTGCGTTGGAAGAGGGAGTCTCGCAGGGATTTCACCGCTGCCAATTGCCGCAAATCCAGCTGGATGTCCTGCCATCCTTGCAACAGCGGGCGCCGGTACTCGTAGTAGTTGGCCGAATCAATTCCGAAGCGGATGAAAATCTCCGCCTGCGGGATCTCGCCGCTGCCGAGCCGGAAGGGCATACTGCCATCGCCGTGGACGAAGAGCTTCAGCTTCCGGTAGTAGAGCATATCCAGGCGCTGTGGGAAAAGCCGCACCGCCATGCGCTCCTCACCGTAGCGCAGGTTCCGAACCCGGAGCACGAGTGATTGCTCGTTGAGCCGAATGTCCTGTGTCGGGTCCGGATTGCTCAACTGCCGAGGTGGGAGCACCCCCGGAGGCATCGTGTAGTAGTCGGGCGGACCGCTGTTCTCTTCCCGGCTGACGAAAGCAACCTCCAATACGGAGTCTTGCTCGGTTGCCGACGCCTGGAAAGGATGCCGCTTCTGCCAGAGAGCTCCGGTCAAGCGCCAATCGGCGATGCGGAGCTTGAGCGCCCCACCCTTGACCCAGAGCCGGATGTACTGGATGTTTGAGAAAAGCGGGTTGCCGACGACCCGGTCCGGACGCCGCAAGGGGATGCGATAGAGGTACCACCCATTATTGCCGCCACCGACAATCTGCGGGTTGGTCGCTGGGTTGGGGTCCAGGCGGATGCGGTAGCTGAAGTAACTGTTCTCCAGCATGACGGTCTGCCCGTTGTTCGGGTTGAGCACTTCTGTATCGGGAAACTGCCCCAGCTCGGATTGCGAGTTCCCCTCTGGCGCGTTGTAGCGTTCGAAATCGGTCTCTGTCAGCAGCCCTGGGTCTTTCGTGTAGTCGAAGGCGAAGTTATCTCGTGCGGGGTCGTCCTCCAGGGAGAGCGGATACGGGTACGCTGCCCGCTCGGCAGCATCGTTGAGCCCGTCAATGCCGACATCTTCGCCTGCATCCAGAATTCCGTTCGGCAAAGGCGCCGCTTGGGTGATGCCGTCTTCGGTGTCGAGCTTCCCGTTCGGGATGAGATCCTCACTGATCTGCCCCAGGTCAATGAAGAGCTCCGTTCCGGGCTCTGCGTGCTCGACGCGCATCATGATTTCCAGGTACTCGTAGTTCTCCGCATCCAGATTGAGCGGATACGAGGAGAGAAGTCGGGTCATACCCCCCCAGATGCGCCGTCGGTTTTCGGGACGGCGCGCGAAAGCGGTCGTACTATCGAAGAGCGGATTGCGGAAATCCACGAATTCCGGGTTCTGGTTGTAGATGCCCCGCTCATCGGGGCGGAAGACAATGTAGAGTGCCCGCAGGTTGCTCTGCCCCGGGATGAGATCCCGGTTGGGATACACTTCCCGAATCGGCGTCTCGGGCAGGAAGAACTGGTACCAGAAGAGTTTGCCGCGGTAGAGCGCCGCTGTACGGGCATCGGGAGCAATGTCGGGATCAACTGGCGGGGAGGAATGCCGCCAGTAGCCGGGCAACATCCCCAGGGGGAGCCGGCGATCGGAGCCTTCGAAATCGTCAATGTAGACAACCGGAGCGCCCTGATCGGAGGCAACCTCCGAGCGCCGGGTGTTCGGTGTGGGGAACATCTGAGCAAATTCCGCACGGAGCCTCAGCTGTGAGTTCTCCTTGGAGTCTACAAAGGGCAGCGCATTGAGCAGAGTGGTCAGCCATGGGGTCTCCCACTGGAGGTTGAGGTCGGTGCCCAGGATCCAGTTCGATACTGGCTCATCGCCCAGGCGGACGCGGTCGATGAGCGCTGCCTGGTGGTAGAACATCGTCGTAAAGCCCCAGGTCGCTTTCAGCCGGCGCCTATTGAGCACGAGGGCATCGCCGCGGAGTCCCAGGAGAGTTCGTGCGCCGATTGTAAAGAGGTCGCGCGGCTCGTATTCCACTTCCACATTGGCATTCGGCAGCGTTGCCCGAGGATTGCGGAGAATGACCTCGCCGCTGTAGTACTGCACGATGTAATCATCGCCCTCCTTGAGCGGGGTGCCGTTGAGGTAGACCCGGACACTGCCCGGCTCCAGATTGAAGGCACCCAGGGAAATCCGGGAACCGGCCGAGCCGGTTACTTCGCCAGCGATGACGAAGCGATCGCGATCGGTCTGCAGGCGCGCCGCCTCAACCGTGGTGTCGTAGACAGCTCCGTAGACATAGCGCTCTGCCAGCGAGGCAACCCCGCGAGCAGCGAAGTACTGCCGCAAGCCCTCGCGAAAGGGCTCCAGCGAGGGGAAGATGATTTCGCCATTCTGCACATCGAAGAAGGGCGACTGTAGCCCGCTATCGAACAGCCCATCAGGGGTTGGATCACCGGTGGCGTTGTTGACACGGTCTACCCCGAGGATAGTCACCAGCTTGTCCGGGCTGCCTTCGAGGACTTCGGAGGAATCGTTCGTGTCCCGGATATACCAGATGCGGATTGTGGCATCTTGAACGGCACGGGTGCCGATGGAGTAGATGTTGCGCAGCTGCCGTGCCCAGAGGCTTCGGAAGCCCGGCTGGAAATTCGGGCGGTAGATGAGTTTGAGCACCAGCGTATCGCTCTCGCCCGCCGTGTTGGAGAAGGTGCCGTAGACGAGATCGTCCTCCGGGCGTTCGGTCGGTCCTTCGATACGGTATGCGACAGCGTAGGTACGGTCCTGACGCAGTGTGGTCAGCGTCAGAATACCCAGCTGCGGATTGAAGCGGTACTGCGAAGGATCGAGGCGGACGAAGCGTCCCCGCTCAACTTCGCCGGCAACAACAGCTGCCTGCTTATAGCTCTCATCGTAGCGCTGTCCGACAGCAACCGGGGGCAGCTCGGCGAAGGCGACGGCATTTGCCGCTTGCGTGACCCGCAAGTCCGTGGTACTCTCCCAGACCTCGATTTCCTTGACCCGGAGCGGAGTTGCCGCAGCCGGCACCACCGGGGTTGCATACCGGAAGTACTCCCGGTAGACCGAGCGGTAGGCGGTGTCCAGGAAGAAGTGGTTGCGAGCGTACTCGTAGGCTCGCAGGGCAAAGCGTTGCCGGAGCGCACCCCCTTGTAAGCGGGTGACACGGCGTTCGGCACGCTTCTGCGCCGCAATGGTCTTCAGGAAGAGCGGACCGAATTGGAAATCGGAGCGGATCCCGAAGAGGGCTTGCGCACCGCTGATGAGGGTCGAAGGCGTCTGGAAGGAGACATTGCCGAGCTCGACTTTGCGCACCACATCGTCATCGGAGCCCTCGTAGCCGAGGCGGAATTTGTTGTCGAACTCAAACATGCGGTGGGAGCCCCAGTCTACCCCAAGCCGGACCTTATCGCCGATCCGCCCGGAGACATTCAGGTTGATGCTCTGCGAGAACATGGGGCTGGACTGCACCTGACCGACCGCCGAAGCGGTCCCGAGACGCTGCCAATCCCAGCGCCAGCCTGCGCGGACATTGACTTCGCCAGCGACCGAGATGCTGATTTCCGGCTTGCCGAAGATGGTCAAAAGCGGGTTCGGCGGCAGCGGAATGGTGATCGTGGCAATCTGCCCCAAGAGTTGATTCCGCTCCTGCGGGGAGTATGCCAGGCGGATATCGTACTGCTGCCAGAGAGAATCCCAGAGCCGGTCACGCCAGAGGTGTTGTCGCCACAGGAGATACTCCTCCAGGCTTCCCCAGCTCCACGGGGGCAAAAGCTCCAGCTCCCCGGACAGTACCCGGCGGCGCCAGCTCCACGTGGCGGAATCCAGCTCGTAGCGTTCCTGTAGCACGGTCGAGCGCGCCGGTCCAAGCGCCTCCGGGCTGCTCTGGAAGTACCACGGGGATTGTCGTGGCAGGAGTCCGCCGGTAGTATCCCCGGCTGCCATGGCAGGGAGGACTACCACCAGCAGCGCCCCCACCATCTCAGCCTCAGAGCCGCTCGTGTCCGCATGCCAGCCACTGCCACTACTGAATGACGTGTCCAGGAACGCGACGTTTGTGTCTCTGCGGTACCTCTGGGGCGATGCGTCCTCCATTTCGGGTCTCACATCCAGCGGCTGGCAAAAATACAGCTACGGACGGGAGCGCCTTCCAGGCTCGAGAGGTTCGTCATGCAGTGGCGGATGGTCTTCCCCCTCCAGATGCGTTGTGATATCTGCTCGCACAGGCAGAGCCTCGGCGATGCGCCGCTCGGCAGCTGTTGCCAGCTCATGCGCCTGCTCAATGGGTGTGCCATTGGCAAACTGGAGGTGGAAGTCAATGTGGACCTGCATGCCCGACTCTCGCAGACGGAAGCGGTGGTAGCTCAGCCCGTGTTCGGCACAGAAGCCCTCCAGGACTTGCCGTGCCTGCTGCTCCAGCAGCGGATTGGTCCGGTCCATCAGTCCATGAACAGCACGCCAGACCAGCCATCCTCCTTCGCGAAGGACATTGACGCCGATGAGCAAGGCAACAAGTGGATCTGCCAGCGTCCATCCGGTGAGCTGCACCACAGAAAGCCCGACAATCGTGCCAGCACTGGTCCATACATCGGTCAGCAGGTGCTTGCCATTTGCTACCAGCACCATCGAGTGTGAGCGCCGCCCCTCGCGGACCAAGAGGGTGCCTAACACCAGGTTTGCTGCTGCCGCAGCGGCTGTCAGTCCCATGCCGAGCGTGAGCTGCTGAAGGACTACCCCGGTGATGAGCTTCTCCACTGCCAAGCCAATGATGACGACCGCTGCAACGAGAATCAATCCGCCTTCAACTCCGGCGGAGAAGTACGCCGCTTTCGCATGTCCGAACGGATGGTCAGCATCGGGTGGGCGGAAGCTGACCCGCAGGGCATACCACGCCAGAAGGACAGCGACAACGTGGACGACTGACTCCAGAGCATCGGAGAGTACGGCAACGGAACCGGTCACCACGTACGCTCCCCACTTGACCGCGAGCATCACGACACCCAGCCCCAGCGAGGCATTCATCAGCAGCGCCTGGGAGCGAGGAGGAGCGCTCCCGCCGCGGGAGCCGTACGCCACCATTTCCAGTCAGATTAGCCCGTTGTGAGCGTATTGAGCGTTGCGAGGAATTCCCGGTTGTTCCGGGTTCGCCGCATGTGCTCCAGGAGCAGCTCCATTGCTTCCACAGGCGGAAGTTCGCTCAAGACTTTGCGCAGAACCCACACCCGGTTGAGCTCCTCTGGGGTGAGCAGGAGCTCCTCGCGGCGAGTGCCCGAGCGGTTGATGTCAATGGCGGGAAAGATCCGGCGCTCGGCAAGCTTGCGATCGAGCACCAGCTCCATATTGCCCGTGCCCTTGAACTCCTCGAAGATGACCTCGTCCATGCGGCTGCCGGTCTCAATCAGCGCCGTCGCAATAATGGTCAGCGAGCCCCCCTCCTCCACCTTGCGGGCAGCACCGAAGAAGCGCTTTGGACGATGCAGAGCGTTGGCATCAACTCCCCCGGAGAGAATCTTGCCCGAATGCGGAATGACGGTGTTGTTCGCCCGTGCCAGTCGGGTGATGGAATCGAGCAGAATCACCACATCGTGCTTGCACTCAACCAGGCGTTTGGCTTTCTCCAGCACGATATCGGCAACCTGCACATGGCGCTCCGGAGGCTCATCGAAAGTCGAAGAGATCACCTCCGCCCCACGGACCGAGCGCTGCATGTCGGTGACCTCCTCGGGACGCTCATCGATGAGCAGGATGATGAGCTTGACCTCGGGGTGATTCCGGCTAATAGCATTGGCAATCTGCTGCAGCAGGATAGTCTTGCCGGACTTCGGCGGAGCAACAATCAGCCCGCGCTGCCCCTTCCCAATCGGACACAACAGGTCGATGATACGGGTGGAGTACTCATTGGGAACTGTCTCCAGCCGGAAACGCTCCGTGGGGTAGACCGGGGTCAAATCCTCAAAGAGCGGGCGCTCCTTGACGAGCTCCGGCGGCAGGTAGTTGACTGACTCGATTTTGAGCAGGGCAAAGTAGCGCTCTCCTTCCTTCGGCGGACGAACATGCCCGCGCAGCGTATCCCCTGTACGCAGCCCAAAACGCTTGATCTGTGACGGCGAAACGTAGACGTCATCGGGCGAAGGGAGGTAGCTCGACTCCGGCGAGCGGAGGAAGCCGTAGCCTCCATCGGGGACAATCTCAAGAACACCCTCCACCACGGAGATGCCCTCCTCCTCTGCTGCCCGAGCATGCTGCTCGCGGAGGAGCTGCCCTTGGGCTTCCAAGATGCGGAAAATGAGCTCTTGTTTCCGCATATCGGCGTAGTTCGGAATACCGAGCGCCCGAGCGATCTCGAAAAGCTCAGCAATCTTGCGCCCGCGCAAGGTCTCCACATCGAACATAGGGGGTGCCTCTGTCATGGGTCCATTCCCGCGTTCCTGCTGCTCCATTGTTGACCGTTCCGAATTAGGAGACTTACTCTGCCCTTCCCCGACTCTGCCCGAAAGCTCCTGGCAGCGATGAGGGAAGTTGAGGGGAGAGATCCGCACAAATCGATTCGCCCCACGGTGCGTCTGCGTGCATAGACGCATGAGTGCCCCTTCTCATTGCGGTGTCCGCCTCTCAAGCCACCGAGTCCGATACTTGAGCAAGCGGAGGAGCAGGGCACCGAGCGCCGCCACCGCCAGACCGTACCACCACGCTGTCGGCAAGCCAGGGGTCCCGGTCCAGCGCCAGAAGAGGAGCGCCTCCACGGACGCGAAAGCCGTAAGCGCAGCAAGCCAGGTAGAGTACTCCCGCCGCAGTACCTGCCGCCAGCTGAAGGGAAGCGCTGCAGGACGGTAATCCCCGCATGGGAGCACTGCGGGAGTTTGCTCTGCCCATCGGCGGAACTCATCCCGAAAGCGCTCCAGCAAGAACGCCTCTTCGGCAAGCATGATGCGCTCGTAGAGGAGCACGAACCACATCATTCCAAGGAGCCAAACCCACCAAATCGCCGGGCGCCCGAGGACCGCCGTCCACATGAGCGCATTGGCCACATAGAGCGGATGGCGCATAAGGGCGTATGCCCCAGTCGTGTTGAGCGCTTCGGCAACTTGTTCCCGCGTCGTGCGCCCTGAGGTTCCCTCCGGGACTCTGCCGACAATCCACGCACGTACCGCCGCGCCGACCACCAGCAGGGCTCCACAGAATGCCTGCCACCAGCCGCTGCGAGCAAGCTCAGGAACGGGTCCGGTCAGAACCGCCACCCCAACAACGGGCACCACAAGGAGCGGTAACCACCCTCGATGTCGAAAGAGCCAATTGCCCTGGCGCCGCAAGGTGCGTTCCAATGGGGTCACCATGCTCCCTCCATAGGCTGCAAGCGCCGCTTAGGACGCACATCCGGCTCAGGCTGGTATAGCTTCAGGAGGAATCTGCAGGGAAAGGGCTAATTTTGTGACCTGCGTGGTCTCACCGTGTCAGGTTTGTTCCGTGAAGGAACCAGAGCAACGGCACCCGAACCTTCTGCCGGGGAGACGATGGAGACAGCTGGCGCCATACGCCAATCTGGGCATGACAATTGCCGTCGCCCTGCTCGGCTGCGGTGCCCTGGGCTGGTGGTTCGACCACATGGTGCACAGCTCCCCTTTCGGACTCCTGGTTGGGCTCTTCCTCGGCTGCGCTGTAGCGCTCTGGGAAATCTGGAAAGTCGTTCGCAGACTCAATCGCATGGAGGGAAATCACCAATGAGTTCAGAGACCCTCAACGGCATTCTCTGGGGTAGCGGGCTGTGCCTTGCGAACTTCCTCGCCTCGTACGCGATTGCTCGGTGGACGTTTCGGAAATCACTTCGCACCTTCCTCCGCTGGGTTCTCGGGGGAATGGTGGCGCGCCTGCTGCTGACCAGCGCAACGGCAGTCTACCTGCTGACCGTTGTGAAACTGGACCCTCTGGGCTTTGCTCTCTCTTTTGCGCTCGGGGTTGTTGTACTTCTGACAGCGGAGGTGTGGGACTTCCACCGCCGCTACGTCACCTTTCGTCTCCGTCCACTTACGGCGTAATGCAGAGCAGCGATGAGTGCCCAACCGCACCAGACGCCTGCTGAGAGCAACGTCTTTACCCAGCTCTTGGAGGAGCTCGGCGATCACCATGGCTTCTACGTGGGACCGTACAAGCTCCTCGACCTGCCGATCATCCTCTGGGACAATGGCAGGCTGCACCTTTACCCCTCGCCGACCGCGATGGAGCAGGCGGGACTGTACCGCATGGTTGAGGGGCATCCTGTCCGTGTTGCCGATGGGAAGCCTCCCGCGCTGGATCTCTCGATCACGAACCTGGTGGTCTACCAGTGGCTGGGGATGCTGCTTGTGGGCATCGCGCTCTGGCGCGCCGTGCGCCGGTATCGAGCCCATCCACTGCGTCCCCCGCGTGGGCTGCAAAATGCCATCGAAGCGCTGGTGGTTTTCATCCGGGATGAGGTTGTCTTCGCCAATGTCGGGCATCAGCGTCTGGGGGTGCGCCTGCTGCCGTACTTTTTGACGCTGTTCTTCTTCATCCTCGTGCTGAATCTGCTCGGGCTGGTCCCGGGCGGGCATACGGCAACAGGCTCGCTGGCGGTGACCGGAGCGCTCGCCACGATTGCCTTCTTTGTCATCAACGGCGGAGCCATTGCAACCATCGGGCTGAAGAACTGGCTCCGCCACTTGCTGGGCGGAGGTCCTCTGTGGCTCAGCCCGATTCTGGTGCCGATTGAAATCATCGGCATGTTCGCCAAGGCATTTGCTCTCTGCGTGCGATTGTTCGCCAATATGACTGCTGGGCACATCGCCTTGCTGTCCTTAGTGGGGCTGATCTTCTTCTTCGGCACAGTGCTCATCGCACCGGTCTCAGTTGCCTTCTCGGTGTTCGTCTACCTGCTGGAAACGCTGGTTGCGTTTCTGCAGGCCTACATCTTCACGATTCTGACGGCTGTCTTCCTCGGGCTGGCAAGCGAGGAGACACACTGATGAGCAACACCAGCGGGGTTCGTCCCCTTTGGGAATGTGGGATGGTTCAACAATCAGAGCTGTACACCAATGGAGCTTGGATTGGCATGGCTGGCTGCTGGCATTGGCGTCGGGATTAGCGTCCTGGGTGCTGGGACGGGGATCGGACGGCTGGGCGCCGCCGCATTGGAAGCCGCGAGCCGTCAGCCGGAGACAGCAGCGGAGACCCGGACGCTGATGCTGATTGCTGCAGCTCTCATCGAGGGAATCGCCCTGATTGCCTGCATTGTCTGCATTCTGTTGGCGGTCAAAACGGCATAAGCAGAGCGGCACCATGCCGAACTTCCTGGAACTCTCGCCGGGCTTGATGTTCTGGACGCTGCTCAACTTCCTGCTCTTCGTGGCAGTGCTTGCCCGCTTTGCCTGGCGCCCACTGCTGAACGCTTTAGAGCAGCGGGAACACCACATTGCTGAAGCACTCCGTCAGGCCGAGCAAGCGCGCCAGGATGCTGAACGCCTCCTGCAGGAAGCCCAAAACCGCCTGCAGGAGGCGCAGCAGGAAATGCAGCGCCTCATCCGCGAAGGGAAGCAGCAAGCAGAAGCCTTCCTGCGGGAAGCGACCGAGAAAGCCGAGCAGCTCAAGCGACAGAAACTGGAGGAAGCTCAGCGGGAACTGCAGCGCCAAGTCGAGCGTGCCTACAGCCAGCTGTATGCCGAAGTCGTTGACCTGGTGCTGGAAGGCACCGCTCGGCTCCTGCACCAGACGTTGGACTCAACGACCCACCGGCGGCTGGTTGAGTCCTTCCTCGCCGAAGTCGCACGGCAGAACTGAGGGGATGTCTCCGCTGCGCATCGCCCGCCGGTACGCTACCGCACTCTTGAAGCTGGCGCAAGAGAGCCAGGAACACGAGCGCATCTACGAGGAACTCTGCTGGCTCCGCCGCATCGTCCAGAGCTCCTCGGAATTGCGGGCGTTTCTGCGCAACCCCATCATCCGCTCTGAACAAAAGCGCGCCGTCATCCGCGAGCTTCTCGCCCCGCATGTCAGCCCGTTGCTTGTGCAGTTCTTGATGTTGCTCATCGAAAAACGGCGTGAAGCACTGCTGCCGGACATCATCGCAGCGTACGAGGAGCTCTACTACCAGTACACCGACCGCCTGGCAGTCCTGATTCGCTCGGCAGTCCCTCTGGAAGAGGAGCTGCAGGCACGGCTGGTTGCTGCCCTCCACGAGCGGACCGGGAAGACGATCGTGCCCTCCTTCGCGGTTGACCCAACTCTCCTCGGAGGCGTCCAGCTGCAGATCGGGGACACCGTCATTGACGGTACCCTCCGCCACGCACTGGAGCGGCTCCGACGGGAGCTGCTGGAACGGATGCCTGTCCACTGGCTCCGTACGCATGGCGACGTCAGTCTCCCAACCGATCACCAACCATGATTGAGCTGCGTCCGGAAGAAATCTCCACCATCCTGCGCCGCCAGCTCTCCGGCTTCGAGAGCGAAGTGGACATCTACGACGTGGGGACCGTGCTGCAGGTCGGCGACGGAGTTGCTCGCGTCTACGGCTTGCGGCAGGCAATGATGTCCGAGCTGGTGGAATTCCCCAACGGCGTTGTCGGAATGGTCCTCAACCTCGAAGAGGACCATGTCGGCGTCATCCTCTTCGGCGACGACCGCTTGGTCAAAGAGGGCGATGTGGTGCGCCGCACCGGGCGTGTCGCCTCTGTCCCCGTGGGAGAAGAATTGCTCGGGCGCGTGGTCAACCCGCTGGGATTTCCCCTCGATGGCAAGGGACCGATCAACGCCAAGCAGTACTTCCCCATCGAGCGGAAAGCCATCGGTGTCATCTACCGACAGCCTGTCAAAGAACCCCTGCAGACCGGCATCAAAGTCATCGATGCCCTGGTCCCTATCGGGCGCGGGCAGCGCGAGCTGATCATTGGCGACCGCCAGACAGGCAAGACAGCGCTGGCAATTGACACGATCATCAACCAGAAGTACACGCACACCGAAGAGGCACAGCGCCGCGGTATCAAGCCAGTCTACTGCATCTACGTGGCTATCGGGCAGAAAGCTTCCACCGTTGCTAACGTGGTGGCAACCCTCAAAGAACACGGGGCACTGGACTACACGATCGTGGTTGCCGCCAATGCTTCCGATCCTGCCCCGCTGCAGTACATCGCCCCGTATTGCGGTGCCTCCATGGGCGAGTACTTCCGCGACACTGGTCGCCACGCCCTCATTGTCTACGATGACCTCTCAAAGCAAGCAGCTGCATACCGCCAGGTCTCGCTTCTGCTGCGCCGTCCACCAGGGCGAGAGGCATACCCAGGCGACATCTTCTACATCCACAGCCGCCTCCTGGAACGGGCTGCCAAGCTGAGCGATGAGCTCGGGGGCGGCTCCTTGACGGCTCTGCCGATTGTGGAAACGCAAGCCGGCGACGTCTCCGCCTACATCCCCACAAACGTCATCTCCATCACCGACGGGCAGATTTACCTGGAAACCGGGCTCTTCAATGCCGGTATCCGCCCGGCGATGAACATCGGGATCTCGGTCTCCCGCGTCGGTGGCAATGCCCAAATCAAAGCCATGAAGAAGGTCGCCGGACCGCTCAAAATCGAGCTGGCAATGTACCGCGAGCTGGAAGCCTTTGCCAAATTCGGCTCCGATCTGGACCCGACTACGCAGAAGCAGCTCCGGCGCGGTTCCCGCCTCATCGAAGTACTCAAACAACCGCAGTACTCGCCGATGCCAGTCGAGGAACAGGTCGCAATCCTCTATGCTGCTACCAACGGCTGGCTCGACGAGCTCCCGCTGGAGCTTGTCTCCGCCTTCGAGCAGCACTTCCTGGAGTACTTGCGCACCTTCCACCGGCACGACATTCTGGAAGCCATTCTGGACACCCAGGACCTGACGCCTGAGATTACCCAGCGGCTCGATGCTGCCCTTGAACGCTTCAGCGCTGAGTTCCGCAAACAGCACGGATTGGGATGATTCTGCTCACCGGCGGCGCAGGCTTCATCGGGAGCTGCTTCCTCTGGAAGCTGAACCAGGAAGGCATCACCGATGTCCTCATCGCCGATACACTCACTGCTACCAACTGGCGGAACCTGCTCGGCAAGCGCTTCCGGGACTTCATCCCGAAAGACCAGCTGCTTGCACGCCTGCAGCAGGGAAAGCTCCCTCGGCTCGACGTCATCGTACACTTGGGAGCTCGCACCGATACGACTGAATCCGATCTGACGGCGCTGCTACAGGACAACTACGAATTCAGCAAAGCGCTGGCACTCTACGCGGCAGAACACAACATCCGCTTTCTCTACGCCAGCAGCGCTGCCACCTACGGCGCCGGTGAACACGGCTTCCAGGAATGCCAGCTTTGGAAACTCCGTCCACGGAATCTTTACGGCTTCTCTAAGCATCTGTTCGATTGCTGGGCAGCCGCCGAGGGAATTCTGGATGTTGCCGTCGGAGTCAAACTCTTCAACGTGTACGGACCCAACGAGTACCACAAAGGGCGCATGGCAAGCCTTGTCTGGCAGGGCTTCCAGCAAATCCAGACGACCGGACGTATCCGCCTCTTCAAATCCACCGATCCCCGCTACCGCGACGGCGAGCAGAAGCGGGATTTCGTCTACGTCAAAGACGTCGTCGAAGTCCTCTGGAAGCTCCTCTGCCACCGGGAAGTGGCAGGGCTTTACAACGTCGGGACCGGGCACGCACGGAGCTGGAACGAGCTGGCATATGCGCTGTTTGCCGCGCTCGACCGACCTGTCTCGATCGAGTACATCGACATGCCCGCCGAGCTCCAGGAGTGCTACCAGAACTTTACCCAAGCCGACATCCGCAAACTACAAGCAACACCGGCAGCACATCACTTCACGCCGCTCGAAGATGGCGTGCGTGAGTATGTCCACGACTTCCTCCTCTCCGGACGCTTGTACCTGTAACCGCGTCAGCCAGCCATGGCAACCTTGCGGGACATTCGGCGGCGTATTCAGGCGGTTCGCAATACGGCGAAAATCACTGCCGCCATGCGGATGGTCTCCGCCGCCAAACTGCGCCGTGCCCAGGAAGCAATCTGGGCTGCTCGCCCCTATGCCCACAAGCTCGCGGAAATTCTCTGGCATCTGGCAGCCACAACCCAGGATTTCGTTCACCCTTTCTTCCAAGTCCGGTCGGACATCCGTCGTATCGCCCTCGTGGTGGTGACAGCTGACCGCGGACTGTGCGGCAGCTTCAACAACAACGTCCTCCGCGCCGCCGTCCAGCGCCTGGAGGATATCCACCGGAGCTTCCCCGGCGCTACCGTGGAGATCTTCGCCATCGGACGCCGCGGACTGGCGTTTTTCCGTAAGCGCAACCGAGAGCCGATTGCTTACGCCCATCCCACCGCCTTCTCACCTTTACGCTACGACACCGCTCAAGAACTGAGCCACGTGCTCATCGACGCCTACCTTGCCGGACGGTACGATCGCGTGGAAGCCATCTACAACGAATTCCGCTCCGTCCTGCGGCAGGAAGTCCGCCACGAAACCCTGCTCCCGATTGTCCCACCGACACCCGCTCACCATCCCCGCACGGAGTACATCTACGAGCCCTCGCAAGCAGAAATTCTCACGGCACTCCTTCCGCTATCGGTCCAGACCCAACTATGGCGAATTCTGCTGGACTCCAACACTGCCGAGCACGCTGCCCGCATGCTCGCAATGGAGAACGCCACCACCAACGCCCGGGAGCTCATCCGCTACCTGCAGCTGCAGTACAACAAGGAGCGGCAGGCAGCAATCACGAAGGAGATGGTCGAAATCACAAGCGGAGCCGAAGCTCTCCGCTCGGAGGGATAGTCCCAGCTCTCGAGAGACCTCTCCATGACATGGGTGCCAGCACCTGGAAGTAGCCCCCTCCTGGACGTCCGCCCGCTTGTGGAACCACGCTCGATCGCCGTCATCGGAGCATCACGCCAGCCACACAGTGTCGGCTGGCTCTTGCTGGACAACTTGCTCACAAGCGGGTACACTGGCGTGGTCTATCCGGTCAATCCCCACGCTCACGCTGTCCGTGGCATCCGGGCATACCCCAGCATTGAGGCTGTGCCCGAAGTTGTTGATTTGGCACTCATCGCTGTGCCGGCACCTTTCGTGGCGGAGGTGTTGGAGGCATGCGGACGCCGCGGGGTCCGCGCTGCCATTGTCATCAGTGCCGGGTTCAAGGAAATCGGTCCTGAAGGTGCTGCCCGAGAGGCTCGCCTCCGGGAGATTGCTCACCGCTTCGGCATCGTGCTGCTCGGACCTAACTGCCTGGGAGTAATGAATACCGACCCTGCCATCCTGCTCAACGCCACCTTCGGGCAAGCAATGGCACAGCCCGGGAACATCGGCTTCATCAGCCAGAGTGGGGCTCTCTGTGCCGCTGTGTTGGACTATACCCGCGCGCAGAACATCGGCTTGAGCAAGGTCATCAGTCTGGGCAATAAAGCCGGGGCAACCGAGGTAGACTTCCTCGCCTATCTCTGGCAAGACCCGCAAACACGGGTTATCTTGCTCTACATCGAGGAGCTCTCCGATGGGCGCACTTTCCTGGAATACGCCCACCGCATTACCAGCGACCCAGACAACCCGAAGCCGATTCTGGCACTGAAAGCTGGGCGCACCAGTGCCGGGGCTCGCGCCGTTGCCTCGCACACGGGCTCGCTTGCCGGAAGCGATGAGGTCTACCAAGCGCTCTTCAAGCAAGCAGGTGTGCTGCGCGTCGAGACTGTTGAGGATCTCTTCGAGTATGCCACCGCGTTCGCCAGCCAGCCGCTACCAGGAGGTTCCCGCGTGGCTATCGTGACAAACGCTGGCGGTCCGGGTATTATGGCAGCCGATACTTGCATCCAGCACGGACTCGACGTGCCCCCGCTTCCTGAGCCAGACCGCTTCCGCCAGCGCTGCCAGCTGCCTGCCCACGCGGGACTCAGTAACCCGATTGACCTCATCGCCGATGCCCGCTCTGAGCGTTACGCCTGTGTACTCGATGCGCTGCTCCAAGACCCTACTTTCGATGCCCTGTTGGTGCTCTTTGTTCCGATCCCCACAGCGGACACGGACGCCATTGCGCAAACCATTATCGAGGCGGCGCGTCGCCGTCTGAAGCCCATCGTTACCTGCTTCATGGGCGTTGTTGACATCAGTCCCGTCAAAGCAGCCCTGCGGGCAGCTGGGGTACCGTGCTACGACTTCCCCGAAGATGCTGCTCGGGCACTTGCAGCGATGGTACGCTTCCACCGCTGGCGCATCCGCCCAGTGACAGGATACCGCACCTTTACCGCCGACCGGGAGAAAGCCTCCGCTCTGCTCCAGAGGTCTGCCGCGAACCGTCACGGCTTCATCCCCGAGGACATCGCCTTCCGAGTGCTGGAAGCCTACGGCTTTCCGTTGCTCCCGTGGCAGGCTGCCCGAACACCGCAGGAAGCAGCCGAGGCTGCCTGTGCGATCGGCTTCCCCGTTGCGCTCAAGGTGCTCTCCCCTGACATCGTGCACAAATTCGACATTGGTGGGGTACTCTTGCACCTGGATTCCCCAGAGGCTGTTCGCCGGGGCTTTGAGCAGATCCAGCATGCCGTTGCCCAGCACGCTCCGGAAGCAGATTTCCAGGGGGTTATCGTGCAGAAAATGGGCGCCCGCGGACACGAACTGATTCTCGGCGTCAAGCGAGATGTACACTTCGGACCAATCATCATGGCTGGTCTGGGGGGTATCTACGTGGAAGTCTTCCGCGACGTTGCTTTCCGTATTGCCCCGCTGCGGGAACGGAGTGCCTATTTGATGCTGGAGGAAACCCGCGTCTCCGCCCTCCTGCACGGAGTTCGCGGACAGCCCGCCGCAGACATTGATGCTGTAGCCGAATGCCTTCTGCGCCTCTCCCAGCTCGCCCTGGAACAGCCTCTGGTGGAAGAGCTCGATATCAACCCCCTGCTGGTCTACCCACGGGGCAATGGGGCAGTGGTTGTGGACGTCCGTATCGCCGTCCGACAATCTGAGCCTGCCGCGTGAAGGCGCAGACAGTGTACATCTGCCAGAACTGCGGAGCGACCTCCGCCCGCTGGACCGGGCGCTGTCCTGTTTGTGGTCAGTGGGACACGTTCGTTGAGGAGCGTCGCGAGCGCGCTGGGGACCGCACCCAGTACCGTTCAACACCAGCCCAGCCTCTGCCTCTCTCAGCTGTTGGCACACACCCGCTGGAGCGCCTCTCCACAGGGATCGGCGAGCTCGACCGCGTAACCGGGGGCGGCTTCGTGCCCGGCTCGCTCGTCCTCGTTGCAGGTGACCCAGGGGTTGGGAAATCAACACTGCTGCTGCAGGTCTGCGCCGCGCTCGGCTCTGTGCAATCGCTCTACATTTCGGGCGAGGAGTCCTTAGAACAGCTCCGTCTGCGGGCAGAACGCATTCGCCCGTCACCCAGCACCCTTCTGGTGCTTGCAGAAACAGAACTGGAGGCGGTGTGCACCGCAATCACGCAGAGTACGGCAGCAGTTGTGGTCATTGACTCCGTGCAGACCCTCTACAGCCCCGACCTAGAGTCGCCTCCCGGCTCTGTGGCACAGGTACGGGAAGCCGCTACTCGGCTTCAGAAACTGGCAAAGCAGCGCGGGACCGTTATCATCCTCATCGGGCACGTCACCAAAGAGGGGCTTATCGCCGGTCCGAAAGTGCTCGAACACATTGTGGACACCGTCTTGCAGCTGGAGGGCGAAGTCCCGTATGCGTATCGCATTCTCCGGGCACTCAAGAACCGCTTCGGTCCGACACACGAGCTAGGCTTTTTCGAGATGACCGCCACCGGGCTACGGGAGCTCCCGAATCCATCGGCGCTGTTCGTGAGCCGGACTTCCGCCGGGGAGTCTGGTGTTGCTATCGCCGCCGTTCTGGAGGGAACCCGTCCCCTGCTGGTCGAGGTACAAGCGCTGGTGACACCGAGCGCGTATGCGGTGCCGCAGCGTACCATGACGGGCTACGACTCCCGACGACTGCAGATGATTATGGCAGTGCTGGAACGCCGGCTCGGGATCGGTCTTCGGCAGTATGACTTGTTTGCAAACATCGTCGGCGGGCTGCGCCTGGACGATCCTGCCGTTGATGCTGCCGTTGCGCTCGCCATCGTGAGCTCCTATCGGGAACATCCTCTGCCAGCCGATACCGCACTGTTTGGCGAGCTCGGGCTGACGGGAGAGCTGCGCCCTGTCCGGCTGCCTGAGCTTCGCGTCAACGAAGCACGCCGGCTCGGTATCCGACGCCTTCTCCTGCCGAAAGCGAACGCCGATGCCGTTGCCGAGGTTGCCGAGACACTCGAACTCATCCCCGTCGATCGCCTCTCGCTCGCGTTGGCGCATCTCTTCCCATAGCTGTCCCATAACAACCGGAGGAGTGATGCCCCTTCGTGCCGCGGAGTTGAAGAGCCTGGCGGACGCCGATGACGAACAGTTGATGGCACTGTTCCAGAACGAAAACTCCGAGGCTGCCTACACGGTGCTGGTCCGCCGGTACAAATCCCCGATCGTGAACTTTCTCTACCGCTTCGTGGGCAACTATGACGACGCCCTTGATTTAGCACAGGAAACGTTTCTGCGCCTCTACAAGTACAAGCACACGTATGAGCCTACGCAACGCTTCTCAACATGGCTCTATACAATTGCCACCAATGTCGCACGAACCTTCTACCGGCAGCGCCGTCGCCTCGCCGAGCTTCCCTTCTCCTCACTCCGGCGCTCGGAAGAAGAAGAGGAAGCCGAGTGGGAAATCCCCGACACGAGCTACTTGCCCGATACGCGAGTAGACTCCGACTATATCGCCCAGCGAATCCAGCAAGCTCTCATGCAACTACCGCCCGTCTTCCGCGAGGCAGTTATCCTGCGGGACATCATGGAGCTCTCGTACGAAGAGATTGCCGAAGCCACGCAGACCGAGCTCGGGACCGTCAAGTCCCGTATCAACCGTGCTCGCCGGCGCCTGCAGGAGCTGCTGCGCGATCTTTACGAGGAATTGTACGGCAGAGTCCCTGACCAGCCATGACACACCAGTCTGAGCACAAGCCTTTGCTGAAAGCCTTTCTCCCTCCCGTACCAGTGCCGCAGGACTTCGAAGAGAGGCTCTGGCTCCGGCGTATGCTGCAGGCTTTGCCAATCCCGACTGTACCAGACCACTTCGAAGAGAGACTCTGGGAGCGGCTACACAGAGAGTCTCAGAAGGCATTCCTCCGACGCTTGGGGCTACTCTCCCTCTTTGTACTCGCCCTCGGTGGCAGTGTCGCCGGTGTCTGGCACTTTCTCCAAAAGTCACGGGAGTTCCCTGCTGCTCCCCTCCGTCCGGTCGTTCAGATTGAGCCCCTCACCGTCCCGGTGACGCCACCTTCTCCAACTCCGAGCCTCCCTGGGCGAACTTCTACGGCACCACCTCAATCTCCTGCTGCTCCCATCACTGGCGGGACTCACCCGCTGCCACCCCCCGAGGAGTAAGGTCCTGCTCTCCAAAGTACAGAGGGCGTACCCGTTTCCCGGGTACGCCCTCACGCTTTTCCTGAAAGGCTGTCTCATTCTCCCCCGTCGGGGGTACCCTACGGGCGCTTCAACGCCCGGGGTACCCACTCGCAGGGGATACAGCTTCCACTGCCGTCTATTCGCGCGCCGGTTGGGGTGGTTCCATGACTGCCCCGCACTTCTTACACGTGCGGAGCTCCAGGGAGCTGTAGAAGCGCTCAAAGACGCGTGGAAGCTGCTCGACGATGTCGCTGACGTGGAGGAACTCCTCGTAGAGCTTGTTTCCACACCGTTCACAGAACCACATAAAGCCATCCAGCTCGTCTGGACGCCGCTTCCGTTCAATGACCAGCCCGACCGTGTTCGCCGGGCGTTGCGGTGAATGTGGCACCCGCGGCGGCAAAAGGAAAATCTCCCCCTCCCGGATCGGGATGTCCTTCGGCTGACCGTCCTCAATGACCTTCAGCACAATATCGCCCTCGATCTGGTAGAAGAACTCCTCGCCCTCGTCGTAGTGGTAATCCTTCCGGGAGTTGGGACCACCTACCACCATGATGATGAAGTCCTCGTTGTCCTTGTAGACCACCGCATTCCCCACCGGAGGTTTGAGCAGCGAGCGATGCTCCTCGATCCATTGGCGGAAGTTGATCGGAGGCAGCAGTGCCATGAGAGGTCCCTTGCGCTAGTCGAACCTTCGTGCCTGTGCTCCTTGGACCGGACGCAATTTACGGAAAAGAGTCCGAAGTGCGAGAGACACAAATTCCTTGTACACCAACGTGTTATGGAATTCGCCGCGGTGCCTGTCCCGGAGCCGTCCTCGGCTGTTCGGAGGGCTCAGCAGGACCAGGCACGATGGGCGCGGGGGAAGCTTCCGGGGTAAGAGTCGGCGGGGCTGGCAGCTCCGGCGCAGGGCGCGGTGCCTGGGAGGGCTCCCCGTACTGCTGCAGGATTGTCTCCACAGGAATTCCCTCGCGCCGAGCACGGGCATAGGCAACACTGAGGCGGACATCGGCAGCGTATTCCGAGCTCGGGTAGCGCTCGACGAGCTGCCGGTAGTACAGCACGGCGCTGTCCAGGTTCCGTAATGGAGGATGCTCATAGAACCAGCCCAGGGCATAGAGAGCCCGCGGAGCATAGGGCGAGCCTGGGAACCGTTCAACGAGGGTGGAGAGCTGCTTCTGCGCAAGGGCATACTCTCCGACACGCCAGAGGCGTATCCCAGAGTCATAGAGCTCAGCTGCTGTGTCAATGTCTGCCTCCGTCACATAGCCTAGCAGGCGCTGCGCTTCCCTGCCGTACGGCGTCTTCGGGCAGCACGCAACGATGGCTTCCAGGAGGGAGTCGGCCTGGCTGGGCTGGGTCGTGGTCAGGAGGTGAGCCAGAGCAAACCAGCTCCGCGCCCGAGCGCTCCCCGTGTCCGGGGCAACTTCTGCTGCCTGAGTATAGAAATGCTGTGCTGAATCTGGTTTCCCGAGCACAGCGTAGACGCGTCCGAGCTCGTAGAAGGCAGCGCTGAGGACATTTCGGAGACTGTCGGAGAGCTCCTCCGGTACTCCAGGATTCCGCTGGAGCTGCTGCAGCGTTGCCATTGCTCGCTCCCAGCGGGTGAGCACTTCGCTATAGAAGCGGGCTTTGTGGAAGACCGGCGAGCGCGTGACGCTGGCACGGGCGAACAGACGTTGGGCAGCCCGGTAGTCCCCGCGCCGGAGCACACGCATAGCTTCCTCGTACTGCACTGCCAACAGGGCGGGATTGCCGGGGAAGGCTGAATCGGCTCGCCGTTCCAGCTGCTGCAGCGTGTCCGGCGCGCTCCCCATTCGGCGCCGGAGAGCAAGCTCCTGCGCCAGGGTATAGCTCAGCCATTGCTCGTAGCGCCGACGCCGCTTGAGTTCGTTGAGCAGCTCTTCTGCTTCCCGGTAGCGACCACTGCGCGCCAAGGCGGCAGCGCGGTAGAGCTTTGCTTCGTACTCAATCACCAGGCTGGGGCTATGGCGGAAGACCTCCGCGAAGGCATCAGCAGCCTGCTCGAAACGCCCGACACGGTAGAACAGCGCAGCAAGCTCGAGCTGCCAGCGGGCGCGTTGCTCCCCATCGGGGGACAGCAGAATAGCCTGACGGTAGGGACGGAAAGCCTCCTCCAGCTCGCCCCGACTCAAGGCAAGCTCTGCCTGCAGACGGAAGGCTTCACTGAGGACATCGAAACGCTTGTGATACCAGCCAATGTCCACGGCACGGGAGAGAGCTTGCCGACCAAGGGCGAACTTCCGTTGCATCAAGTACGCCTTTGCCAGAAGGAGCTGGGCATCGGGTGCAAGTTCCCCTTGCGGGAAAAGCTGTAGCAGCTCTTGACACTTACTCTGCGCCGGCAGCCACTCACCGCGGTAGAAAAATGCTTGCGCCATCAAGAAGAGAGCATTGTCAACGAAGTCCGAACGTGCCCGGAAGGCGAGAATTTTCGAGCCCTTCTGCAGGATAGAATCCAGCTGCTTTTGGACCAGCTGGAGCTTCGGTGGCTCAATGAGGAACTCGCGGAGAAATGGCGGGATTTCTCCCGCTTCTGCCTCCGGAATGATAGCCGAATCCGGGACGAAGACACGCGGGCGTTGTGTACGGCGTGTCTCGTCGTAGTATCCAAACTCTTCTTCTACCTCGCTCATGAGGCGGTGCATGTTGTAGTAGATGTTGAAGTACGCCTCGGTATTGCGCCACAGCTGGCAGCCGCTACTGAGCACGGCGAGAGTCGTTACAGCAAGGGCAAGCGCGGTTCGAGCTCCCATGGCGACCAGAGGCTTACTGGGAGAGTATCCAAGGCATCTGCCGGAACGAACTCCGGCAAGGGGCGTTCCAGCCATGCTCGGCAGAGCCGTGCCTGGGGTGTTCCTTCCTCTGCCTGGAGCTCCAGCCGGACTTGGCGGCTTGGCTCCGGCGTTATCGTCGTCGTATACAGCCGTCCATTACTGGCAGCGGTGAGCTCAAGCTCTCCATCGCTCATCCCAAGGAGGGCTTCCCATTGAGCGCGGGTGCGCAGGCGTATACCGTTGAGTGCTACAAGCTCATCACCGACAGCAATTCCAGCCCGTGCAGCTGGCGAGAACTCTTCCACCCGCTCGACAATCAAGCCCCCGGGCTCCTCGCGCAGAGTCAGCCCTGTAAAGCGGGATGCAGGGATTCTCCCGAAGACGAAGCGCTCTCCCAAGAGCCGCTCCTCCAGTGTGGCAGTATTCCACCGGAGCTGCAGTCCAAGAGCCGGGAGCACCTCCTCATAGGGCAGCTCTCCCCGCTCTGTGAGCCACTCCATGAGCACACCCCGCAGCTGCACACCCGTTCCTGCCTCCAGTGCTTCGAGAACTTCCTCCTCTGAGATGCCGCGTTCGGGATGGTTCTGTGCCCACCGCCACAGCTCCTGCAAGCCGTGCTGGAGCCGCCTTTTCCCCTGCGTCTGCTGCAGAATCCACGCATCCGCAAGCCACGCAATCAGACCGCCTTTCAGGTAGTACGAGGGAAATCGATTGGGTCCGTCGGGACTCCTGCCGTAGAGCTTCACCCAGGCAAGGAAGCTGCTGTCCCGCACGGAGAGGTAGAAGCGTCCGGGCACATGCGATAACTGCTGGACTTCCAGCCCCAAGTGTACAAGAAGCTCCTGCTGCGTAAAAAAGCCGCACCAGTACGGGAGCAGCATCTCGTAGTACGAGGTAATCCCCTCAACCAGCCAGAGCAGCGGCGTGTAATGCTCCTGGCTGTAATCGAATGGACCCAGCCCTTCGGGGCGAATCCGCTTGCCGTTCCACGTGTGGAAAAACTCATGGCAGATCAGGCGCAGGAACCGGTGTACACCGGACAATTCGCGCAGTGCCGCTGGCTCCACTCCGATGACGCTCGACCGCGCGTGTTCGAGCCCACCGAGAATATCCGGGGCAATGTGGAAGAAGAAGACGTACCGGTCGTACGGCAATTCCCCATCCCAGAACGCCCACGTCATGCGGACAATGTGCTCGGTTGCGCGGACAATCCACTGCTCATCTACCGGCTCATCGGCCAGAATCGCAACTTCATGCAGGCGCTGCCCGAGCGTGAAGGGATAGACCCGGTGATTGCCCAGCTGGATTGGGGAATCGGCCAGAATGTCGTAGGTCAGCGCACCCAGCCGCGGTGGGAACCCGTAATCCACAGGCGCCAACGGCGTGGTTACCCGTCGCCAGCGCGCCGGGTCATACTCCAAAACGACGTGATGCGGCTCCCAGAGCCGCCCCTCAACGTAGGGCAAACAGTTCGATGGCATGATGAACGCCTGCCAGCGGTCGACGTGGGTAGTCCGCACTGAGCGTTCATTGCCGAAGTACACTGCCTTGAGGTAGACCTTCTGCGTCCCGTCACAGCGGATACGGAAGCGGTTCTTCGCCCGCCATTCTACCTCCAGCGGGCGTCCCTGCTCATCGAGCACTCCTTCAAGGGTGAAATCCGTGATGAACTCCCGCACCTTATAGCTGCCCGGTGTCCACGAAGGCAAGACGAACTCCAGAAAGGGTTCGCCGCGAGTTGCCACCTCAATCCGGATATCGAGCAGATGGCGCTCAGCACGCTCGAAGGAGAGCACGTAGCAGATATCTGCCGGCAGACCGAAAACCTCCCGATCGCGCTGGTCAAGCCGATACATCGCAGCAAACCTGCACGGTAGAGAGACTCTGCTGACGCTGTCGACGGATTTCAAACAGAAGCACCGCCGCGGCTGCCGAAGCGTTCAGCGAAGCGATCTTGCCGAAAAGCGGAATGCGAACCACGCGGTCACATAGCGCCCGGATGCTGGGGCGCATCCCTCGGTGTTCGCTCCCGATGACAAGCACGAGCGAACAATCGGCAAAGGGTTCCCAGCAGAGGTGTTCCCCATCCGGCGCAGTGCCGATAATCCACCACCCCTGTTCTTGCAGCCTCCGGAGAGCCGCACCGAGGTTCGGCACATGAGTCACCGGCAGATGGAGCAAAGCTCCTGCGGCTGCTTTCAGTGTCGCTGGTGTCAGCGGTGCACTGTGGCAGCGGGGAAGGAGCAATCCGTGAGCGCCGGCTGCTTCGGCACTGCGGGCAATAGCTCCAAGATTCTGCGGATCTTCAATGCCATCGAGGGCAACCAGCAGCCCCTCTTCCCCCGCAGGGATAGCCTCCAGTACCTCGGCAAGAGAGCGCACCGGCACCGGAGAGAGCAATGCCAGAACCCCCTGCGTTTCCCTGACGGCAACACCTGCTGCCCGAGCCAGCTCGGTGAAACGTTCCCGATCAACCACCGTGCAGGGAACGCCCACGCTGCGGGCACGAGCACGGAACTCTTGCTCATCCCGGATGCCGTAAAGTAGGTATACCTTCTGTACTCCCTCCCGGCGGCGAAGCGCCTCGAGCACGGGACGGCGACCGTAGAGGTATATGCTCGGCTGCTGGCTCATACGAGCTGCTACGCATGCGGTGTCTCTGCCGCGACTTTCCGCCGAGCCTCACGCTGCTTGCGGCGTTCCTTCAGGCGGAAATACCGCTGGCGAACACGCTCCTTATGTTCAGCAACCAGGCGCTCGATCTCCTCCGGGGATTTCCCCGCCTTCATCAAGCGCCATCGCAGGAGAATCCCTTCGTAGCTCAGCAGCAGGCGAACTGTGTGTGTCGGACGTGCCCCCACAGCGAGCCAGTAGAGCGCCCGCTCAGGATCAATGACAATCGTGGAGGGAGTGGTGTTTGGATCGTAGTAGCCGATACGCTCGATGAAGCGCCCATCGCGGGGTGAGCGGCTGTCGGCAGCGACGATGTCATAGAAAGCGTAGTTGCGCCGTCCTCGGCGCCGCAAGCGGAGCTTGACCATGGGAAGTGTGGACTCACAGTTTGTTCAACTTACCCAACACAGCGGCATTGGGCAGACGCGCGCGCTTCCATTGCCGCCAGAGCTTCCGCATCTGTTCGAGGTGGGCGACAAGACGATTGACCTCCTGAACCGTTGTGCCACTGCCATAGGCAATGCGCCGCCGGCGCGACGCATTGAGAATCCGCGGATTGCGCCGCTCCTCCGGAGTCATAGACAGGATAATGGCTTCCGCACGAACGAGTGCCTTCGGGTCTAGCGTGGCGGTCTTGAGCCAGTGTCCGGCACCGGGGAGCAAGGACAGCAGCTCCGATACCGACCCCATCTTCCGCAGCGAACGCAAGTACTCCAGCACCGTCTCGAAAGTCACCTCATCGGGATCAGCCGGTACAGCAGTAGCTGGCACGTCTGCTATCTGTTGCTGGAGCCGCTCTACCAGCGTTGCCACATCACCCATGCCTAGGATGCGGGAAGCTATCCGCTCGGGATGGAACGGTTCGAGCGCTTCGGGACGTTCGCCCGTACCGAGGAACTTGACCGGTATTCCCGTTGCGGCACGCAGCGAGAGTGCTGCACCCCCACGGGCATCGCCATCGAGCTTGGTCAGTATAATGCCAGTCACTCCCACTGCCTGGTGAAATGCCTGAGCTGTCGGGAGGGCATCTTGCCCGCTCATAGCATCGCAGACGAAGAGGATTTCCTCAGGCTGCAGGAGGGAGCGCAGATGGCGAAGCTCCTCCATCAGGGGCTCGTCCACGGCGAGCCGTCCCGCAGTGTCCACAATGAGCACATCGCGGGCACGGAGCCGGGCAAAGCGCAGAGCCGCTCCAGCAACATCTGCGACCGCCGTCCCTTCCGGGCGGAAGAAAGGAACCCGGATTGTTGCCGCCAGACGCTCCAATTGCTCTACCGCTGCTGGACGACGCAGGTCGCAGGAGACCAGCAGAGGGTGCCTCCCCCGTTGCTGAAGGTAGAGTGCCAACTTCGCCGCGGTGGTAGTCTTCCCAGATCCCTGCAAGCCTACCAACAGAATGCGGGTAGGAGGCTTCGGGGCAAAGCGTAGTGGGACCCACTGCTTTCCCAACACGGCAACGAGCTCTTCGTAGATGAGCTTCAGCACGAACTGCTCCGGGAGTACCATGGCAGGCAGCTCAACACCCACGGCGCGCTGGCGTATCCGCTCGATGAACTCCCGGACAATCCCGACATGGACATCGGCCTCGAGCAGACTCCGCCGCAGCTCCCGCAGAGGCTCCTCTAACTCGGACACACTCAGCGTACGCAGTCCCCGCAAACGCCGCAGGACCTTCTGAAGTCGCTCGCTCAACTGCTCGAACATTCGGAAGCTCCTCTCTCAAACACCCGCGAAACTACGCACCCTTATCCTGCTACCCCCTCTTGACAGAATCGTCTCGACTCCGTAATTTTGCATCGCCTCCTATGGCCTCCTTTGTGGTGGTGAAAGGTGGGAAGGGGAGTACCCCTCGGCAGCCAACTGTCGAGGGGTATCTCACTTTTAGGGGTGAGGGAGCGGAAGATTCCTGCTGCAACGTCCATAGGCGCTGTCAGCACGTGCCTTCAGCGTGGTCGGTAGGTATGCCTCTGCTCTGCCTTATCCTGGTTTTCCCTGTGGCTATGGCAGTCGCGCAGGTCCCTGCTCCGCCACAGAAGCAGCCTATTGCCTTAGTCAATGCGACCGTCTACACTGTCAGCGGCGGGACCATCGAAGGCGGGACTGTGCTCTTTGACAACGGGCGTATCGTCGCCGTCGGGCGCGCCGTGGACATCCCCGCCCATGCTATCCGGATTGATTGCACGGGCAAGCGTGTCTATCCCGGTTTTATCACCGCCTTCTCGCAACTCGGGTTGGTAGAAATCGACGCCGTCCGGGCAACCCGAGATGTTGCCGAAGTCGGCGATTTCAACCCGAACATCGTTGCCGCCACAGCATACAATGCCGAAAGCGAGATCATCCCGACGGTCCGCTCCAACGGCGTCCTTATTGCCCACGTTGCCCCTGTGGGTGGACTCGTCGCTGGGCGAAGCTCCGTCATGGAACTGGAGGGCTGGAACGCAGAGGAAGCCGCTCTCAAGCGGGTCTGCGGTGTTGTCGTCTCCTTCCCTTCCCTGAGCCTGCGACGCTCGTGGTGGGACTCCCGCCCGGCAGAAGAACAGTACAGGGAAGCACAAGAGCGCCTGCAGAAGCTGTACGACTTCTTCGAGCAGGCACGTCAGTATGCCCAAGCAGCCGAAGCAGCCATTCTGGACAAGCGCGACCTCCGCTTTGAGGCACTGCGGGCAGTGTTCCGAGATTCCCTGCCCGTGTTCATCCTGGCAGATGAGGAGCAACAGCTGCGGGAGGCACTCCGCTTTGCTCGCCATTTCGGTCTGCGCATCGTCCTGGTCGGCGCTGCCGATGCCTGGCGCTGTCTGGAAGAGCTCCGCCAGGCACAAGTCCCGATCATCCTCCAGCGCGTGCATCAGTTGCCTCGGCGGGAGGAAGAGCCTTACGACATCGCATACCGGCTGCCGGCACTCTTGGAGCACGCGGGTATCCGCTTTGCCATTGCAGAGGAACATACCTGGCCCCAACGCAATCTCCCTTTCAACGTCGGGACTGCCCTCGCTTTCGGGCTTTCCCCGGAGGCAGCACTGCGCTCTGTGACGCTCTGGGCGGCAGAAATCCTCGGCATTGCTGACCGCGTTGGCTCCATCGAGGTGGGCAAGGATGCTACCCTCATTGTCTGTTCCGGCGACCCGTTCGATGTGCGCACCAATCGGGTTGAGTATGCCTTCGTGCGCGGTCGCCAGCTGGACTTGAGCAACCGGCACACGCGGCTGGCAGACAAGTACCGGCAGCGCTATCGCCGCTAGCCATATGGAAGACGGCGAGCTCCTGGAACAAACCCCGGTAGAGATTCCCCGAACCATCCGCTCTCTCTTCCGCCGACGGCTCACCGCTGCAGATTTCGAGCGTTTCTGTGCCGTCCGGCTCTTCAGGATTGTCTACTCCAGCCAAGGACTGCGGATTTGCGGCTACCTGGCTCTCCCGCCGAACCCCGAACCCCGAGCGCCTGCCATCATCTTCAATCGTGGTGGGAGCGGAGAGCGTGCCGCGCTGACTCCGAGAACAGCTGCCGCGACCATTGGGCTTTTCGCCGCGTGGGGCTACCTTGCCGTAGCAAGCCAGTACCGAGGCGTGGGAGGTAGCGAAGGTGCCGAAGAATGGGGCGGTGCCGATGTGGACGACGCCCTGGCGTTGATTCCCTTGCTGGAACGGTACCCCGGTGTGGATCCCGATCGTCTCGGACTCGTCGGCGGAAGCCGCGGCGGAATGATGGCACTGCAGATGCTGCGCCGCACCTGCCGTTTCCGCGCCGCCATCACTATCGGCGCTCCGACAATGCTGCACGCTCTCCCTTCCACAGATCCGCTTCTCCGCACCCTCCTCCGCTTCCTGCCCCCGGGAATTTCCCCTGCCACTGCTGCCGCAGAGCGCTCTGCTGTCCTCTGGGCGGAGCAGCTCTGCAAGACAACCCCCTTACTGGTGCTCCACGGGACAGGCGACCGCCGGGTCTCCCCCGAACATGCTCTCTACCTGGGGCTCGCGCTCCAACGGACCCTCCACCCCTACAAGCTCATCCTCTACGACAACGCCGACCATGTCTTGGCAGGGCGCTGGGCGGAGAGCATCGCCGACATCCGGTGGTGGCTGGACCACTACGTCCGCAACCGCGCTCCACTCCCGAAGGTTGGTCCCCACGGCGCATGAGGGCGGACGCCTTCCCGAAGCCAGTGCTGGAGCACCTCCAGGGCATGGAAGACGTGCTCCGGGCGGAGCTCCCAAGCGCAGCGAAAATGCCCCAGCGGGCACAGCTCCCGCCCAATCGGCGTACAGGGACGGCACGGGAGCGGATACTGTACCACGATAGAGGGAACCCCAACGGGGGCAAAACCGAGCTCCGGCACCGTTGAGCAGAAAAGGGCAACAACTGGTATCCGACGCGCCGCCGCCACATGGAGTAAGCCTGTGTCATTTGCCACGACCAGGTCCACTCCATCCAGATACCGGGCAACCTCGAAGAGCGATGGCGTGCGCACGCACTCAACATCGGGCGCAATCGCTGCCGCAAGCCGCTCTGCTGCAGGATCTGCCGGATCACCAACAACCACCACTTCGTAGCCCCGACAGCGGAGCAGCCGCCCGAGTGTAACTACATGGTCCGCCACCCACCGCTTCGTGGCATGCCGTGCGCCGGGAACGAGAGCAACCCGACGAACCTCCACCGGGTATGGACGCAGCGCCGGAGGATAGACCGCTGCCGAGCGCTCTTCGGGCAGCCAGAACTCCAACCCTTCCCCATCGTCCTCAATGCCAAGCTCTGCAACAGCCTGGCGATATCGCTCCGGAACCGGCAGCAGGCGCCACCATCCCCAACGCTTTGCCCACACCAGCAGGAGTTTTCGCCACCGCTGCTTCGGTGCCCGCAGCAGCCGTGCCCGTGCTCCCCAGCGCAGGTACCACGTGCGCCAATTCCGGTGTAGGTCAACAATCCACAGCTCCTCTGCCGGCGAACGCAGTCCTTGGCGCAGTTGCCGGCGTTCCCGCTCTGCTTGCCAGAACACCCCTTCGCTCTGGTACGGGAGAACTGCCGTAAGCCGTGGATTTGCCTGGAGCAGCTCGACGTAGCGGCGTCGGACAACTGCGACCAACTCTGCCTCTGGAAAGCTCCGCCGTAGCTGCCGCAAGAGCGGGGTTGCCAGCAGAATATCGCCCAGGGAGCTGAGCCGGAGCACCGCGATGCGCAGCATTTACTCGCCTGCCTCCCGTTCAATCCAGATGGTCACCGGTCCATCGTTGAGCAGTTCGACCTCCATCATCGCACCGAAGACGCCGCATGCGACCGGCACGGGGTACTGCCGGCACAGCTGGAGGAATTCCTCATAGAGCCGGCGCGCTTGGTCCGGGGAAGCCGCATCGGTGAAGCTCGGACGAAAGCCGCGGCGGACATCGCCGTAGAGTGTAAACTGTGACACCACCAGAAGCCCGCCCCTGACTTCCTGCAGCGAGCGATTCATCCGCCCGGTGGCATCAGGGAAGATGCGCAAGTGGAGGAGCTTGTGCGCCATCCAGCGGAGGACTTCGGCAGTATCCGTCGGGGCGAAGGCAACAAACACCAGGAGCCCTGGACCAATTTCGCCCACCACGGTACCGTCGACCCGTACCCGTGCGTAGCGTACCCGTTGGACCAGCGTCCGCATTACTCCAGTGGCTCGATGGGATACCCGTTGCCGGAAATCGTCCGGCGGCGCCGTCGCAGCAGTGCTGCCACAAGCGGCGGGGCAAACACCAACACGAGCAACACAATGCCCGTAAGCCAGTACACCACTACTGCCAGCACCACCCCTGCCAGAAGCAGCAGCAGGGAAATACCCCAGACGGAGCGGTCAAACCCCCGCATGGTCGGCAATCATCGTGTGGAGACTCCGTGGGATCTGTGAATGGAGCTGCCCACGCGCGTAGAGCCCGCAGCCCAGCTCGAACTCTCGATACCGCACGTGGACAAAGCCCGGCTCGACATCGGTCAGCACGTTCTGCGATTGCCCGCTGACGAAGCGAATTGCCGCCTGCTCCTCAGGCAATTCAACCACATTGCGCCGGATAGATTTCCCGAAAAGCTGCAGTGCAAAGGTCTTCGGCTTGACGTGCTCTCGCTTGTAGCTCAGCAGGGCAATTCCCACACTCTCCGGTGGGAGCTCTACAGGCGGTTCCACCTCCGGGATTGCCATCCACAGCTTCTCCCGACCCCGCATCCAGTAGCGGTAGGCAGCGAAGAGCTCCGGCTCCAGCCCGAAACGCTCGCAGAGCCAGGCAATCCCGTCCAAACGCTGAGCCGGCTGCAGCGGCGCTCGCCCCGGGCAGGAGACCTTCCCCAGCGGGGGCATTGGGACATCGGTCCGCCGAATCCGGGCAAGGAAAAAGCCCCCGGTGTTATTCAAATGGGGCCAGAAGCGACATGCGTTGACTACATCGCTGCGCAGCTCCTTGCCCATCCACTGCCGGATACCCGGCGCCGAGCGCAAGCCGGCAACGGAAAACGGCTCTACCACCCCGTAGTCTCCCAGGACAGCATCGAGCACCAGCTCATTCTCTTCCGGGGCAAAGGTACACGTGCTGTAGACGACTATCCCGCCAGGCTTGACCAGCTGCAGCGCACGGCGCAGGAGCGCTCGCTGGAGAGCTGAGCAGTACTGCCGAAATTCTCTGTGGACAGGGCGCCAGCCCTGCTTCATCTTCCGCACTGTGCCCTCACCCGTACAGGGGGCATCGACCAGGACCCGATCCCAGACGCCTTCCGGCAGCGGAAGCCGCCGTCCGTCGCCCCAGGTGACAACGACATTGAGCAACCCCAGGCGATCAACCGTCGTACGTAGCCCGGAGAGGCGCTCCATTGCTGCCTCGTTCGCCACAACCATGCCGTTCGGGCGAACCCGGAGGGCAATCTGTGCTGTCTTGCCGCCCGGCGCGGCACACAAGTCCACAATCCGCTCCCCCGGCTGCGGGTCCAACGCTACCACCGCTGCCATAGCGATTTCCTCCTGCACGTAGTACCACCCCGCCACGAACGGCAGCGTGGCACCGGGACGCTCCAGTCCCGGCACCCGGAATGCCCCTGGATACCACGAAATCGGCTCCAGCAGGATGCCGTGTTCCCGGCAGTAGGCGTGGAATGCCTCTAGCGTCGTCTTGAGCGGATTGACCCAGAGGCACGGCTGCAGCGGCTCGAACACACACTGCCAAAATGCCTGTGGTTCCTCGATGAGCGGCATATACCGAGCAAAGGCTTCCTCAAGCCGTCGGCGCTTGTTCTCCATCGCGGTGTGCACCCCTGCAGGGAGCCAATGACGTGAAGCCGGCATAAATTTGTGCTGTCCCGCATACTACCGCCCATCACGGATGCGGCTCCTGACGCTCTACGTCTTGCGCCACATTGCTGCCATCTTCGCCTTCAGCATCGCCGCACTCTGCACCATCTTCATCGTGGTCAACCTCATCGAGAACCTGGACGACTTCCTGGACACGCACACCCCGGCAGCAGTTATTGCCGAGTACTACGTGCTGTTCCTGCCGGAGATGCTCAAATACCTTGCCCCTGTTGCTACACTGCTGGCAATTCTGTTCGGTATCGGACGCCTGACACAACGGCACGAAGTCACCGCCATGAAGGCGTCCGGGATGGGACTGCGACAGCTGGCTGCCCCAGTTCTGGTGAGCACCGCGATACTGAGCTCCCTGCAGCTGCTCTTCAACGGCTGGCTTGTCCCGAAAGCCAACCAACGGAAAATAGCAATTGAGCGGCGCTACCTTCAGCGTTCTCCCAGCGGCGCCTTCTTCAACCTCGCCTTCCGGGACAGCCCCACGCGATTGGTGCTCCTCCAGCGCTATGAGCCGGAAGAGCAGCGAGCCTACGGGGTTGCCATCGAAGAGTATACAGGGCAGCTTGCTCCACGCTGGAGCCATCGGCTTGAAGCACCCGTGATGGCATGGGATAGTCTCCTCCAGCGCTGGCATCTCCGCGAGGTGACGGTGCGTTCCTATGGACCCCTGCCCACCGTCCACACACTCCCGGAGACCACGCTGGCGCTGCGTCTCCGCCACGAGACTATCGTCCGCCTCCAACGGAGCCCTGCAGAGATGACCCTGCCGGAACTGCACCGCTACGTCGAAGAACTCGCCGCCGGCGGGCAGGATGTGCGCACTCTGCAGGTTACCTACTTCAGCGAATACGCCCTGCCCTTCGCCCACTTCATCGTAGCTCTGCTCGCCATCCCGCTGGCATCCATGTATCGGCGGGCAGGGTTGGCAGCACAGTTCGGGACTGCAGCGGTCTTGACCTTTACCTACCTGGTCTTTGCCCGCATTAGCCAGACCCTCGGGGTAGTGTTGATGATGCCGCCGCTCTTGGCAGGCTGGTTTGCTAACCTCGTATTCTTCCTCATCGGCTGCGGAATCCTATGGCGCACACGAACCTGAACCTCCACGAACAGCTCTCCGCCTATGCCAAGTCGCTCCTGCAGAGCAGTGGGAAACTGTCGACGCTCTGGAAAACCCTCCAGGTTGGGATCCGGGGGCTGACAGAGCAAGGTGCCGAGCAGTTCCCAGGACAGGGCGTCTGGCGCGGCATCCTGGTGTGGTTCGAGGCTGTTGTGGCTCCCTACTACGCTGGCTGGATCAGCGCATTGGTCTATGCCGGTGCAGCACTCCTCCTACTCCTGATCGGTCTTCATCGCTTCACCGACGGGGTTGGTCCAGAAGCGATCCTCGCTGCACTCTTCCTGGAAGCCTCCCTCCTCGTGCTGCTGGCACTGACGCTCGGTGCTGCCCCAGCAACACGGACCAGCGCGGTGGAAGAGGATGAGCTGCGAAGCATTGCCGACGAGATTGCCGAGATTGCCGGTGATGCTGGGCGTATCCTGGACTCCCACCGCGAGTTGCTCACCCAGTGGCACGCGGTAGGCGAGCGGCAGAGAAAGCTCCTGGAGCAGATCAGCACCCTGCTCAACACCCTGGCTACCCTGCCGCTGCCGAGCACGAAACTGGCAGAAACCATAGAGCGGCTGAATCAGAACCTCGATACCACGACCGCCATGCTGCAGCGCTTCCGAGAGGAGCTCCAGCAGTGGCAGCGAGAACAGCTCCAGGAGCTTGTCCGGCAAGAATTGGCACGCCTCCTCAGCAACAGAGTCACTCCTCCAGCGCCGCCAGAGCAGTCATGAGCCGGCACCCAAAGCGAGTGGAGCTCTACTTCGTGCTCTACCTCGTTGCCCTCCTGCTGCTCCTCTTCGAGCCGCACGCCCCCGAAAGTCAGACACAGCCGCCCCCATTGCTTCCTTCGGAAACAGCGGTGGAATTCTTCCCCGATCCATCGGAGCCCCGCTGTATCGTTGCCGATAGCGCCGGACATCGAGTGCTCCAGGTCTACGACTCGGTCATCTCGCTCCGGTATTCCCGTCCACTGCAGCACGTGACGGTCAGCCTTCAGCTGGACTCTGCCGGCTCTCTGCTCTGGAGCTCGGAGCAGCCCCGTCTGCAAGCTCCCATCACGGTCGAGCATACTCCCGAAGAACGCCGCTTCCAGCTGCGCTGGCGCTTCCGCTGGTGGGACACCGAACTCTCTCCAGGGGTCCACGAATACCGGCTCCGTATGCGCATCGACTACACTCTGGGGACGGTGCGCCATGTCGAACGTCTCTCGCTGCCCCTGCGTGTCAGTCTCTTCCTACTGCCCGCCGTTGAGCCTGGTCAACCCCCGGCGTCCTTGCCTCCATCCGTGCCAGCGGCGTCGCCACTGCCTCCGCTGCGCCTCTTCGTTCCGGACACGCTGCTCGAAGTTCCCCCGTTTGGGCAGTGGTCGCTGGAGCTTACAGTGTTCGGGGTGGAGGATGTCCGCCATGAATTGGATTCCATCTTCGTCCAGCCTGCTGGTGCTGCCTGGGTCAAGCCGCAGAATGGCTCCACGCTGCTAGTCCAAGGGCGGGCTCCCCAAGAGGGCACGCAGCGGGTGCGCGTGACCGTGATCCGGCATGCAGATAGGCAGACAGCAGCAGCGACGCTCACCGCCGTTGTGCAGCCACTTCCCCGCCCCGACGTTCCGGAGGAGCTCTACCCCGAACGAGAGTACCGGCTCGACCCCCGATTACGCTTCTCCGGACAGGAGACGCGAGCAGAGCTCACCGATGGACAGCGGCTCCTTGCCTCCTCTCCGGGGACTCCGCTGGTAGTGCGACCAACCCTCTCCGACACCGGGAAGGTGCTCGTCCTGCGCCGTTTCCTGAACGATCAGCTGCTCGATGAACTCCGGCTCCCCATCCGGGACTTCCCTGCCCCGGAACTCCTCAGTTTACGCCCTGAAGGCACTGCGGTGAAGGTCCGCACCCGCTGCTTCGGCACCGTCGGAGGCAGCCCGAATGAGTGTCGGTGCGAGTTGCTCTCCCCTGCCGGGAAAGTTCGGGAGCTGCGTGGCGACCTGCGCCGTATCCTGCACGAACGCTACGGATTTGTCATCGAGCAGAGCTTCCTCCTCGAAGGGGTCAGTCCCTCGGCGCCGGTGACGCTGCTTCTCCGCGACCGCGCCGGACGCCAGCTCCGCTGGAGCGGACACGTCCCGCCGCGTTAGACGGGCATCTCCTCTGGCAAGCGCCATACTGCTTCTCGGAAAACCTCGCCCCGGTGCTCGAAGTTGAGGAACATGTCGAAGGACTTGCACGCGGGGGAGAACAGCACCACATCACCAGGTTCGGCGTAGAGCGCTGCCTGGTAGACCGCTTCCTCCAGCGAGGCTGCCCGCACACAGTGGACCATCGTGCAGAAGTGGGCGCAGAGTGCTTCGGCTTCCTCCCCGATGGCAATCAGCAGGCGGACTCTTTCTCGGACGAGTTCGTCGAGCAGGCTGTAGTCGTTGCCTTCGCCCCGTCCCCCGGCAATCCAGATGATGGGCTGCGTGTAGCTGGAAAGAGCGTACCAGGCAGCGTTGACGTTGGTGGCTTTCGAGTCATTGATGAACTCCACTCCCCGCCAGCGGCGAACTAGCTCCAGCCGATGCTCCACACCGGCAAAGAGCATGAGGCTATCGCGGATATCCTCATTGCGGATTTCCAGCGCCCGAGCTGCTACCGCCGCTGCCAGGGAATTGTAGAGGTTGTGGACCCCCGGCAGACGCACCTCATCTGTGCGCATGAGGACTTCCTCTCTATGCTGCCAGACCAGCACAATATCCGTGCCTCGGACATAGGCGCCCTGCTGCACGGGTCGCCGTCCGAAATAGGCACACTGTGCTCGCGTCCGGTGCTCGGCAGCACGAGCATCCGGATCATCGGCGTTCAAAATTAGAAAATCCTCCGGGCGTTGCTGCGCTGTGATCCGCCATTTTGCTCGTCGATAGGCTTCATAGCTGCCGTGGTAGTCCAAATGGTCCGGCGTGATGTTGAGCAGCACAGCAAGGTCAGGGCGGAACTCACGGACGAACTCCAGTTGGAAGCTACTCACCTCCAGCACCACGACGGCATCGGGATGGAGTCCATCGAGGAGCAGAGCAGAAAGCGGCGTCCCGATGTTCCCGCCCACCGCCACTGGCTTGCCTGCCCGCTGGAGGAGAAACCCCAGGAGCGCTACCGTGGTGGTCTTCCCATTGGTCCCCGTTACCGCAATGACGCGCTGCCCGGCAAGGAAACGCCACGCAAATTCCAGCTCCGACACCACAGGAAGCCCTCGCCGGAGTGCCTCCTGCACTACGGGAGCAGAGGGCGGAATGCCCGGCGAGATGACTACCTCTCGCGCGTGGAATACCCGCTCGGTATGTCCTCCGAATTCCGCCGGGATGCCCAGCCGCGCAAATTCCTCGGACACTTCCCGACAGGCGGCTTCCGGCTTCTGTTCCGAGACAAAGACCGATAGCCCCTTCTGCCGCGCCAGCCGCGCTGCCGCTCGACCACTCCGCGCCGCACCGAGGACAACGACATCAATCATTATCCGGGGCTGCGATATCGAACTGTGCAACAACTGGACAATGGTCAGAGAGGCGCTCCGCCTGTGGGAACGGATACCGAGCGTAGAAATTCACCACATGGGCACTCCCGGCAATGTAGCGCTGCCGGAAGCTGCGGCTGACAACGAGATGGTCGATCGTATAGGCACGCTCGTAGCGGCAGCTCCGTAGGTCCGCGGTGAGAAATTCCACCCCCGGGTATTCGAGCAGCGGTGTCAACGTCGGGTATTGGCGCCGGCGCGGTGTGTCGTTGAAGTCTCCCACAATCACCACATCCTGTTCCGGACCGGCAGCCAGAAGGGAATCCACCCAGCGGACAAGCTGATGGGCTTGCCGGAGACGGAGCTGTCGCGACAGCTCCCTTAGCTCATTGGTGCTGTCATAGCGGGAAGTTGACTTCAAGTGCACCACCATCAGGTAGAAATCCGCATTTCCCGCCCGGCAGTATGCCAGCAGCCCGGGACGAGTCCGTCCAGGCTGGACGATGAGCGGTGTGTACTCTCCCAGAATCCGCACCACAAGCGAGCGATCACGGCGATAGAGGAGCCCAACATTCTGCTGTCCCCCGAGGGAGCCCACGGCACCGGTAAACTCAGGCAGGTACCGGAGCAACCGCTGGAGCGCACGCTCGTTTTCCACCTCCTGCAGTCCGAGGATGTCCACCCCAGTCTGACGGATGAGCTCTGCCAGCTGCTGGAGCTCTTCCTCAGTGCGCGGATTGCGATCCCTCAGCCCATCACCGAGCCACTCAATGTTGAAGGTGCCCAGCGTGAGCACCGACAGCGGCTGTGACTGCTGCCGCACCGGCTGGCATGCCGTAACTGCCAGCCCGAAGAACACCAGGCAGGAGAAGCGTGTCAGCGCACCCATTGCTTTCCTCATTGTTGACGGTCAAGCCGGAAGAGGGCACGGAGAATGTGCGCGACAATGTTCGGGTTCTCCCGCAGTCGGCGCAGCGAATACCCGTACCAATGGTGCCCGAACGGGATGTAGACCCGTACGGGATGCCCCTGCTGGCGCAGCAGCTCCCGCCGTTCCGGACGCACCCCGAGCAGCATTTGGAATTCATAGCGTTCCTTCGGCACATCGTAGCGGCGCAAGGCTTCCTCTGCAAACCGCAGCAATTCCTCATCGTGCGTGGCTATAGCCGTATGGACCCCGCTGCGGAGCAGCATCTCCAGGAGCTCCTTGTAATTGCGTCGCACCTCATCTCGGCTCCGGTAGGCAATCTCCGGTGGCTCGATGTAAATCCCCTTGCAGAGGCGAATCGCCGGGCGAAGCGGCAAGAGGCTCTCGACGTCGTCCCGGCTTCGGCGCAGGTACGCCTGGATGACAATGCCGACGTTGTCATAGCCCTCCTGCCGCAGCCGGCGGTAGAAAGCAAGGGTGATATCGGTGTACGGGGAATTCTCCATGTCGATACGGACAAAGAGCCCACGCTGACGCGCCTGGTCCACAAGGTAGCGCAGGAGCCCGTAGCTTCTCTCAGGCTCGATATCGATGCCGAGCGCTGTGAGCTTGACTGAGAGATACGCTGGAAGCTGCCGTTGAGCGATCGCTCGCAGCACCGCCTCTGCCTGTTCGGCGTAGCGCTGTGCGTGGCTCCATTCAGTCACGAATTCTCCGAGGACATCGAGCGTGCTCCAAATCCCCCGAGCGGCGAACTGCTCCGCGGAGCGGAGAGCATCCTCAAGCTCTGTCCCGGCAATGTAGCGCCGCCCGACTGCCCAGACGAGCCGGCGCGGCAGCAGTGGGAGCAGACGAGCAACCCAGGCTGAGAACAGTGCCACCGGCTGTTCGTAGCCCTATCGTACAAGTCCAAGCGGGAGGATCCACCGTCCCTGGGGAGCATCCAGCTGCACAAGGTACATCCCCTGGGCAAGCCCTTCAGGGACGGGGAGCCAGAGGCTCTGCTCGCCCTCCGGAAGCACATCCCAGGAGCGCTCCGCCAGGGTCTGCCCCAGAACCGTGAGCAAGCGCACGTGGACCCCATGGAGCGGCTCCCCGAGCCGGAGCCGAAGTCGGAGAGTCTTCCCCTCAAGCTCTGCCCCGTAGAGCTGCACTGCCGGGGAGTGCCCCACCGTGCCTGCCCCGGATGCCTGCCCTTCGATCACGAAGGGTGCGGCACTCTGGACCTGCTGCTCAGGATTTGCACGGTTCTGCAGCCGAATGAGAGCCTGCTCTGTCGGCGTATCGGGGACCTCCCACTCGTAGCTCTGCGCCGTTGCATCATAGCTGAGCCGAATAGTGCGCCAGCTCTGCCCGCCATCGGTGGAGTAGTCAATCCGGATGCGGCTCACAAAGTCAGAATACCACCGAATCTGCTGGCGGCTGCCTACGGTCCAGCGCTCTCCTCCGTTAGGAACGAGCAGCTGCAAGACCGGTGCCCCAATGGCAAAGGGCTCGCTCTGGTCGGCAACCGTGGGATCCTGCGTGTCCTCAATCCGTATGACAGCCTGCGTGGTTGCCAGCTGGGGTACCCGCCACGCGTACGAGACACCGGTCACGCCCCGGGCAAGTGTATCCCAGTGGCTTCCCCCATCAGCGGAGAAGAGCACGGTAACAGCCTCGACCAAGGACTTCGACCACTCAATGGAGACCTGCTCGCCGTAGCCGTAGCGCTCCCCACCCCGCGGTGTCCCTAAAGTCAGCGAGGGGATAGCGATGGCAAAGCTTGCCATCGTTGTATCGCCAACCGTGGGATCCGTGACGTCGACGACCCGCAGCCAGACTCTCGGGATAGACTCCCGGGGCAATGTCCAGCTATAGCTCCGCTGGATGGCGGGAACACCCGTCGCAATGGGGATCCAGCTCCGCATCGTGTCGGTTGAGTACTCCAGTGACACCAGCTGCACCTGCCAGGAGGTCCAGCGAATTTCCAGCGGCTCCCCGCCGCGCAGCTGCTGATTTCCAACCGGGTACTGCAGCAGGAGCATCGGTGCTGGAGGAGGCTGTAAGCAGGTCTCCGCTCGGCTGGAGCGGATCACCGCCGCCACCCGAGGTCGGAAGGTCAACGCTACCGAGGGTTGAACCAAGTGGCAGTAGCTCATGATGCTGCCCCCATCCCAGGATGGACGGGGGCGAATCGGAGAAGCGTAACATGCATCCCCTATCGGGGGGTTGCCGTCTCGGGTAACGCACGTATCCAGCGGCGGACTCCAGTAACAGGCGTGCGTGTGTGGCGCGCCGAAGACATGCCCGATCTCGTGCGCGACCACGTGCACATCCCAAGTATAGCTCAGCGTCGGGTACTGGTACGTTCCCCGAATGCCACTGACACTGTAGGCAGAGTTGGTCTGGCACAGCGTGTTGAGCCGGGCAATACCGCCGACTTCCGTCGCCCCCGGAGCAGTCATCACATGGACAAGGTCTCGGGACACATTGCGCCGGTTCTGGTTCCAATAGGTGCTCACTTCGCTGAGGAGGGCACCGATATCGCTGTCGTTCTGGTACGGGTCCTCTTCCCCTTCCGGCGGTGCCATCCAAATCAGGACCCAGGGCAGGGTGAAGGTCACATTGACCTCGTCCTCATAGATGCGGCTGACCATCGCGAAGAGCGAGGCAACGTAGGCAGCCAGCCGATCGTAGTCCCGGTTGAAGCGCAGATAAAGGGAAGAGAGCACCTCGACAGCAACTCGTGCCTGCCGGAGCGTGATTGCCTGCGGCTGCGGGACCGGGGGTTCCTTCGCTGTCCGGAGCCACTCCCAGTAGTCGGGCGTCTGCTCAACGGCGCAGATCCAGTGCGTCAGCTCTGCAGCTGCCGCTGTACTGAGGATATGTTCCACGGATTCGCCCCACCGTTGTCCGGTCGGGACAAGCCCGACAGCTCGCCCATCACCCCGACGGAGTACACCGTAGAGCTCGCCACCGACAATGCTCAGGACAACACGCGAGGCTGGTTCTCCGACAACTTCACCGTCGAAGACCATCTGGACAATACCCGGTGCTGCCTGGAGAAGCTCCGGCTCTCCCTGCCGGGCAGGGCGGAGCCCCCGCCACCACTGGGTTTGCCCGTCCACCACCGAGCGTGCTCGGCGCACCCGTATGCTACCTACCTCCGTTGCGGAGAGCGGAAAATCCCGAAGCTCAAACTCCCCAAGCGGCAGCCGAGTAAGCCCCTGGAGGGCGGACTCCCGTACCCAGTAGAATCCCGCTGTCTGCGGTGCCAAAACAGTTGCCGCCGGCTGCAGGAAGAGCCGCGCCGAGAGCGATTCCTGCGCAACCGCGCTCCCGCCAACCACCGCGACAACTACTGCGTACCATGCCAGACGAGCCATCTCGGCACTCTCTTCGATGAGACTTGGGCACGAAATTACGAATCTGCCTTGCCGGACGGGCGCCGACGCTGCCCCCCGAGAGACGCCTTCCCATAAACGCGGCGCGCTGAAGCGTCTTATACGTGCCAGCAGATGGGTCAAGACTGCCATGGCACGCCGCCGAACCTCTTCGAGCTCTCCCCGTCTGAAGCAGACGGGCACCGCGACTCCGTCCCGGAAAGCCCGGTCGGAGACAGCTCCCACTGCGGACTCAGGGGAACTGCGCCATTTGGTCGTGGTCGAATCCCCTGCCAAAGCCCGGACAATCCAGCGCTACCTTGGCTCGGGCTACCGTGTTGAGGCATCGCTCGGGCATATCAAGGACCTGCCGGAACACACCCTCGGGGTAGACATCCACAACGGCTTCCAGCCCCATTACCACCTACTCCCTGGGCGGCGGCGGCTTGTGCAGCAGCTCAAACAGCTGGCTCAGCAGGCAGAAGATGTCCTGTTGGCAACCGATCCTGATCGCGAAGGCGAAGCCATTGCCTGGCACATCGCCGAGGAGCTCCGTCCGCAGAATCCTAATATCCGCCGCGTCCTGTTCCACGAAATCACTCCGAGCGGCATCCGCTCAGGGATTGCTCAGCCACGCGAGCTCAATCAGGCGCTGGTCCTCTCGCAGCAGGCGCGTCGTGTCATGGATCGCCTCATCGGCTACGAGGTCTCGCCCTGGCTCAGCCAGGTGCTGGCCACCGAAGTCGCGCACGCCCTCTCTGCCGGGCGTGTGCAGTCGGTCGCACTCCGGCTCATCTGCGAGCGCGAGGAGGCAATCGAGCGCTTCGAGCCCATCCCCTTCTGGAAGATCCTTGCCCGTTTCCGCACGCCAGCCGGGGAGGAGTTCACGGCAGAACTGGTCGAATACGACGGACTCCCGGTTCGGTATCCCGAAGGCTCTGCCACAGAGCTCCCGGAGACAGATTCTGAGCGCCGTCACTATCTCCGCTCGGCAGAGGAAGCCGAACGCCTCATGGAGGCTCTCCGGGAGTGCTCCGAGTGGCGCATCGCGCAGCTGCGCAAGCGACGTCAGAAACGCACGCCACCACCGCCATTTACCACAAGCCTCCTCCAGCAAGACGCTTCCCGCCGGCTAGGGCTCTCCCCACAGCAGACCATGCGCCTGGCTCAGCAACTCTACGAAGGAGTTCTGCTCGGCAAGGAGGGACCCGTCGGGCTGATCACCTATATGCGGACAGATTCCATGCGCGTCAGCCACGAAGCCCAACAAGCCGCTCGGACAACCATTGCCCACCTCTTCGGCGAGCGCTACCTCCCGGCAGAACCCCCGCAGTACACAAGCAAATCTGCCCACATCCAGGATGCCCACGAAGCCATTCGTCCCACCCACCTGGAGTACACCCCTGAGCGTGTCCGCCCATATCTGTCCAAAGAGCTGGCAGCACTGTACGAGTTGATCTACACCCGCTTCCTCGCCTCGCAGATGGTACCAGCAGAACTGGAGAGCACCACGGTCGTGGTTCGGAGCAACGGCTTTGCCTTCCGTGCCAGCGGCAGCGTGCTCCTCTTCGATGGCTTCCTGCGTGCATACGCCGAGCTTACCGACGAGGACGATGCGCCCGAGGACCGCCAGAGCTTACCCGCCGGGCTGACCGAAGGTATGCCCGTTACACTGCAGGAACTTCTCCCGAGAGCCTCGCAGACGAAAGCCCCGCCGCGCTACACCGAAGCGACACTCATCAAGGAGCTCGATGAAAAAGGTATTGGGCGCCCGAGCACCTATGCCACAATTGTCAGAACGCTCTTCGAACGCAAGTACGTCCGGCGCCAGCGCAAGTATCTGCAGCCTACCCCACTGGGACGGAAGGTCAACGAGATCTTAGTGCGGCATTTCCCCGAAATCTTCACCGTTGGCTTTACAGCCGCCATGGAAGAACAATTGGACGCCATCGCCGAGGGAGAGGCAGCCTACGAAGAGGTGTTGCACAACTTCTACCAGCCCTTCCGTCAAGCGCTCGAACGTGCCCGTCACGAGCTGGGACAGCTCTGCCCGCAGTGCAACACCCCATTGGAGGTGCACTACTCCCGACGGACCGGCAAGCGATACCTCCGCTGCCCTGCCTGTGGCACCACACAAGCATTCCCGAAGGTAACCGAGACGTCCCCACCAGTGGAGCACATTCGCTGTCCTCTGTGCAATGCTCCGATGGTCCTGCGACACGGCAAATACGGTCCCTTCTACAGCTGCTCCCGCTTCCCCGAATGCCGGGGCATTCGCCCGCTGAGCTCCGGAGTTCGCTGCCCAGAGTGCGGCGAAGGCGAACTGGTTGAGCGCCGCAGCCGGAACGGACGCCGCTTCTGGAGCTGCTCACGCTACCCGCACTGTCAGTACGCGCTCTGGCACCGCCCTATCCCCGTCCCATGCCCCCAGTGCGGTTTCCCCCTGCTGGAAGAGCGCGGACGCTGGCACCAGGGCGAATGGCAGCCCCTATGGCATTGCCCTAAGTGCCATCACGCCATGGAGCCGATGGAACCTGAGCTCTCCGTTGAATCCTCCGATGAACCCGAGGAATGAGCACCCGTGAGTCAGTCCACAGGGCAGAGGAAATGCTCGAGCGGATCGAAATCGTCCGTGGCGATATCACGCAGGAGCACGTCGACGCCATTGTCAATGCCGCCAATGCTGCGCTTCTGCCGGGCGGTGGGGTCTGCGGTGCTATCCACCGAGCCGCCGGTCCAGAACTGGCAGAAGAGTGCCGCCAACTCGGTGGCTGTGCCCCCGGCGATGCGAAACTGACCCGCGGCTATCGCCTTCCAGCTCGGTATGTTATCCATACCGTTGGTCCTCTCTGGCGCGGCGGGACACACGGGGAAGATGAGACGCTGGCATCGTGCTACCGCCGAACACTGGAGGTAGCCCACGCGCATGGCATCCGCACGCTTGCCTTCCCCTCCATTAGCACCGGGGCTTATGGCTTCCCCGTCGAGCGTGCCTGCCGTATTGCCCTGCGGGAGCTCCTGGCAGGACTCCAGCGCTTCCCCGATATTGAGCGCATCCGCATTGTGTGCTTCGACCAGCATACCTACGACTGTTACTGCCAGGCATACCAGGAGCTGGCACACCAGCAATCGGGGACCACGCCATGACCTCTCGGGAGGAGAATCCCGCTCGTCCTCTGGTATCCTCTCCGGCGGATGCTCCCATTGAGGTTGTCGCCGGGGTCTTTGTCCGCGATGGGCACGTTCTGCTCTGCCAGCGAGCAGCTGACGTCCCGTACCCCTTGCGGTGGGAATTCCCGGGTGGGAAACTCGAGCCGGGAGAATCCCCTGCTGACGCCTTGCGTCGCGAGCTTGCCGAAGAGCTCAATGTCCACGCCCACATCGGCGAAGAGCTCTGGCACAGCCAGGCAGAGTACCCCGACGGCATGCGCTTCCACCTGCGGTTCTACCGCGTCTCCTGGGACGGCACAGCAGAAGCCCGTGCTGGCATCGCTCAGCTGCGCTGGGTACCGCTCTCGGAGTTGGAGCACTACGACGTGTTGGAAGGCGACCGAGAGTTCTGCCTTGTGCTTCCCTGGCTGCTGGACCCCGAGAACGTGGATGCTGACGATGTCTTCATGCGCGTTGCCCTGCTCGAGGCACAGCGTGCCTACGCAGAAGGAGAGGTCCCCGTCGGTGCGATTGTGGTTCACCATGGGCGCATCCTGGCACGGGGACGCAATGCCGTTGAGCGCAAGCAGGATGCAACGCTGCATGCGGAAATGCAGGTCATCCGGGAGGCATCGCGGCATTTGGGGCGCCGCCTGGAAGGATGCACGCTCTACGTCACCCTGGAGCCCTGCCCGATGTGCGCTGGTGCTATCGTCTGGGCACGTATCCCGCGCGTGGTCTTCGCTGCTGCCGATCCACGGGCAGGGGCTTGCGGGACGCTCTACAACATCGTCCAGGACGAGCGGCTCAACCACCGTTGCCAGCTCCGTGGTGGCGTGCGGGCAGAGGAATCCGCCGAGCTTCTGCGCCGGTTTTTCCAACAGCTGCGGGAGCAAGAGCGTGGAGTGGACTCCAGAAATACTGGCAAATAAGCTCTACGTCGTTCCTACCCCCATTGGAAACCGAGGGGACATCACGCTGCGAGCACTCCACATCCTGCGCAGCGTCGCAGTTATCGCCTGCGAGGATACTCGCCGAACTGGACTGCTGCTGAAAGCCTATGGGATTGTCCCCCGACGCTTGCTCCGCTGCGACGAGCACACCGAATCCCGCTGCGCGCAGGAAGTCCTCCAGCTCCTTGCCCGAGGGGAAAGCGTGGCGTTGGTTTCCGATGCCGGGACCCCAGGGCTGTGCGACCCCGGCGGCGAGCTGATCCGCCGCGTCCTGGAAGCTGGGCACGAGGTGAGCGTCCTGCCTGGAGCTTCTGCGCTCATCCCCGCGTTAGTCGGCAGTGGACTGCCATCCCATCCATTCCTCTTCTGGGGGTTTCCCCCGCAGCGGGGAAATGCTCGCCACCGACGGCTGGCTGAAATCGCCGCCTGCCCGTGGACCAGCGTCCTCTACGAAGCGCCCCATCGTCTCCAGCGCCTTCTGGAGGAGCTACACGTGTTGTGCTCGCCCCAGCGACGCATCTGCATTGCCCGGGAGCTCAGCAAGTTTCACGAAGAATACCTCCGCGGCACCGTAGCTGAATGTCTCCAGGAGCTGCAACGCCGTCCACGGATCCGGGGTGAATGTGTCGTCGTCCTGGAAGGAGCACGCCGTGAGCGGGATGCTGATTAGCTTCGAGGGGCTAGACGGCTGCGGGAAATCTACCCAAGCTCACCGTCTGGCCCAGCGTCTCCGGGAACAGGGCTATCGGGTCGAGCTCTTCCGTGAGCCCGGAGCAACGCCGCTATCGGAGTCCATCCGACGCCTCCTGCTGGAGAGCGCTACCGAGATCACCCCGCTGGCGGAGCTGTTGCTCTTCAACGCTGCTCGTGCCCAGCTGGTGGAAACCGCCCTGCGTCCTGCCCTGGAATCCGGCGCTATCGTGCTCTGCGACCGCTTTGATGATTCTACAACGGCATACCAGGGCTATGGGCGAGGACTCCCGCTGGAGGTGGTCGCCACATGCAACCGGATTGCCACCGGCGGACTCAAGCCAGCAGTCACCTTCTTCCTGGATGTCCCCGTCGAGCTTGCCCTCCGCCGCAGTCGAGGCTCGGACCGTCTGGAACAGGCAGGGCGGGAATTCTTCGAGCGCGTCCGCTCCGGCTACTGGGAAATCGCCCGGCAGGAACCCGAACGCGTCTTCTGCATTGATGCTACCCGCTCCCCTGAGGAAGTGCACGCCCACATCTGGCACACGCTCCAGCCGCGGCTTCCTCCCCTACCATAGCTACGGACGCAGCGCCTCTACGATAATCTGTTCGAGCGTCTTATCCGGCGGAAGCTCACCGAGAATGCTGCCCCGAATGTCCGCCCCCGAGGTGATGTAGAACGAGGGCAGACGCTCAATACGGAAGCGGTTCTGGTGTGGATGCTTATCCCCCGTCCCGTGCATAGCGTAGATCTCGCAATCCTCTTCCCGAACCCCTGCCTCAGCGAGGATGCGGAGGAAGTGTGGGAAGAGCTTCTGCGTACCGACACACGAGCAGGTAGGCTTGACGTAGACGTAGAAGTGATGCTGCCCCGGCACGTACGCCGAGCGAATCTGCGCCACCAACGCGGTATCGGGCTGGTAGGCCCGAAATTCTGCATCGAACCACGCAAAGCCCGGGGTCGTGCGGAGCTGCTCCAGCGTCAGCCGCTCTGCAGTGTACTCCGGCTGCGTGCTCTGCACACACGCACCGAGCAGGAACGCACACGCCACAGCAGTCACTTCCCGCATGGCACTCCTCCTCTGTTGCAGGTCGGGACGGTGGGATTTGAACCCACGACCTCCTGGTCCCAAACCAGGCGCGCTAAACCGGGCTGCGCTACGTCCCGGAGAGGCGTCCAAATTTAGGAATTTTCCCGGGCTGCACTCACCGCGCATCGTTCCATCTGCTGGATTTACCCTAATTTGCTCATGTGTCTGCCGGAGAGATGCTGCGACAATGGCGCAGCAGGATTTCTGCAGCTGGAGTTTTGAAGCAATCTCGCGCGAGTTCAAGTACGCTGCCGACTTCATCTGCCAGCGGGTGGTCAACCGTGAAGAGGTCGTCGAGCAAGCTCTCTGTGCACTCCTGACCGGAGAGCACCTCCTGCTGCAGAGCCGCACTGGGGTGGGCAAGAGCTTGCTGGCAGAGCAAATCTTTACGATGTTCTCCGGTGCTCGCGTCTTCCGTGTCCAAGCCAGCAAGGAACAGCAGCCCGATACGTACTTCGGCGCCCTCGACATTGAGGAGCTCAAGCGCGGGCGGATCGTGCACAACATCGAGGGCTCCATCGTGGACTGCGAATTCGCCTTCATTGATGAGATCTTCGACGCGAACGATTTCACCCTGCGGGCGCTGCTCTCCGTGCTCAACGAACGGCAGCTCATGCGCGGTGTGCAGAATGTTCCGGCAAAACTCCACACCGTGATTGCTGCCACCAATTACCTGCGGGTCAGCGAAATCACCGAAGCCATCCTGGACCGTTTCCTCTACAAGGCGGTCATCCTGCCGGACAAGGAGCCCTACATCCAGTACAAAATTGCCCAGCAGTTCCTCCTCCATGGCGGGAAGCCAGCACCGCCTCCTCGGCAGATTCCTTTCGCCCTGCTGAAGTACGTCCACCACATCGTCACCGGACAAGATCCCGAACGCCGCATCGAGATACGCCCCGAGCTGGTCTACTTTGCGAACCTGGTCATCCGTTACTACGAGGTGCTGCGCAACCGCGCTCTGCGGGAACACTACCGCGGGGCAACCCCACCGATTGACTACTACATCTCGCCCCGGACCCAAGCAAAGTCGCTCACCTTACTTCGCGCCATTGCCTTGCTGCACGGACGCGACGAGGTCACACCGGAAGATGTCGGCAAGCTCTACTTCATCTTCGCCACCGTCGGTGTCCCGGAGGAGGTGGAGCTCTTCCGGAAAGCCTACTCCACGATTTTGAGCTCACTCCAGGCGTCTAACGGCTTTGAGCAGCTGCGGCTCCTGCTGGCGTTCCAGTCACTGCTGGAGCAACTGCGCCAGGATAGGAGCCTCTTTTTCAAACCGCTCAGCACCTTGACCAACTCTCCTCTGCGGCGCACTTTCCTGGAGTGGTTGCGGGAAACCTTCGGCGGTGCAGACCATACCGTCGAGCAGAACAAGCGGATCCTGGAACACTTCCTGCGTGATTTTGTCCCCACCTGTGAAGAGGTCCGCGAACTGAAACAGGCTCTGGAGCGCGAACTGTTCGCACTGCTGCGCAGCCTGCAGTAGTCCAGACAATTAGACTGCCAATTAGGGCTTTTTCGTAGTTTCGTGCCGACACCAAGTTCGGCAGCCAGCCCAGAGCAATGGCCCAGCAGAAACTCCAGCTGACCCAGCAGCTCAAGCAGCAACTCCGGCTCTCTCCGGCTCTGTTGCTGCAACAGGGGCTCTTCCAGAACCTGCTCTCACTGTCCAACGAAGAAGCCTACGAGGAGCTCTTCGCCCTCATGGGCGAGAACCCTTACCTGGAAGAAGCTCCGACAGCAGACACTGAAGAGGATACCGGCGAAGACCTGGTCAGTGAACCTGAGAGCGCTGAGCAACTCCGCACAGAAGAGGTAACCGCCTACGATACGCTGCAGGATCCCTTCGCGTTCTACTCCATGTTCTGGCACCCCCATCCGAGCTCGCCCTCAGAAGGCGAGGAAGACGAGGACGACGACGCTCTCGCCCCCGCTGCGCAACCGAGCTTCCACGAAGCGCTCGTGGACCAACTTTGGATGCTGAACCTGAGCCCGGAGGAACGTATTCTGGCAGAGGAAATCATCGGGAGCCTGGATCTGGATGGCTACCTCCGAGAAGCGCTCGACACGGTGCTGCAACGAGCAAACGCCCGGATCGCCGAACTCAATGCTGAACGGCTCGCTGCCTCGAACCGCCAGGCAGAAGCGGAGAACCCCGCCCGCCGTTATGCTCTGGACCCCATAGCAGCGCATCTGGTGCTCCACCGCGAGCTGCCTGCGGTCTCGCTCCTGAAGCCGCTCACCATCGAGCAGGCAGAGCAGCTCCTGCACCGGCTCCAGCGGGAGCTGGATCCTCCCGGCATCGGTGCCCGAAGCCTGCAGGAATGCCTCCTGGCGCAGCTGGAAAGCCGCCCCCTGCGGACCGAGGCAGAACAGTGGGCACACCGCATTCTCAAAGAAGCTTTCCCCGAACTGACCCGCCGCACCTGGCGCGAAGTGCTCAAGCATTTCCAGGGCACCCTCTCCCCCGAGATGCTCACCAAGGCTTTTGAGGTCATCCGTCACCTCAACCCGCGACCTGGCGCCGGAGCACCGCAGGAGCTCCCATTGCAGGTTCTGCCTGACTTTATCGTCGAGCGCGATCCTGAAAGCGGCGAGCTGACCATCACACTCAACGACGGCGTCCTACCGACCCTGCGCCTCAACCCCATCTTGAGCCGCCTCAAGCGACTCCCCCGCAAATCGTCACACCGCACCGTCCCTGAGCCAGCTCGGAAGGTGCTGCGCCAGGACTACCTGACCGCCCATACGCTGCTATCCGTCCTCCGCCAGCGGAAGGAAACCCTCCTGCGGGTCATGGCTGCTATCGTCAAGCTGCAACGCGACTTCTTCGAGCACGGTCCGCAGCACCTCAAGCCTATGATTTACGCCGACATCGCTCGGGAAACGGGGCTGGATACCTCGACCATCTGTCGCGCCGTGGCCAACAAGTACGTGCAAACAGATTTCGGCATCTTCGCCCTCAAAGACCTCTTCACCGAGGCGCTCCCCAGCACGGAAAGTGGCGAGGGTGTCTCCGTCGAAGTGGTCAAGCAAAAGCTCCGGGAGCTCTTGGAAGCCGAGGACCCGAACAATCCGCTGAGCGACATCCAGCTGGCTCGGAAACTGCAGGAGATGGGCTACAAGATCGCCCGGCGGACCGTGGCAAAGTACCGGGAGGAGCTGGGCTTTCCACCGATCTGGAAGCGGAAAGCCCTGCAATGAGCCTCCGACTACGCCTCCTGCGCTGGGGACACAGACTGCCTCTCCATCGTCTTCCCTTCCACCTCTCGGTAGCTCTCTCCAGCTGGGGACGTCGGCACCTCTGGAAGCTCCTTGCCGAGCGAGTCCCCGCAACGGTGACCACGCCGCCACCGCACGCGGCGCGGCATCTCTGGGGGCTGTGCTTCCGGGCGCCCCTGTTCAATGCTGCCGGGATGTTCAAATACGGCGAAGGCTACGAGCTTGCCTATCGCCAAGGAGCCGGTGCGTACCTGGCCGGAACTGCAACCGACCTCCCTCGTCGTGGGCGCATCAGTGCCGGGATCTGTCAGCCGTTTGCCAGCTATCCCCGCTCCCGAGCTGCCCTCAACGCGCTGGGGCTTCCCAATCCCGGACACTCCGCGCTTGCCCGACGCATAGCTCGCCTGCCGCGCTACCCTGGTTTCCCGATCGGGGTCAGTGTCGCTGTCGATCCCGAGCTCCCACCAGAGGAAGCCCTGCCGCGCCTCCTGGGCGGGCTGCGGCAGTACGTGGATGCCGGCGTTGACTTCATCGAGCTCAACGAGAGCTGTCCGAATGTCCCGCACAACGCCTCGTGGCGCGCTGTCGAATTCCGTCTCCGCTGGCTGGCAGAGCACTTCCTCCAGCGCCGGGAACGCTTCGTCCCGGTGGTGGTCAAAGTTTCCCTCGACCTTTCCCCGGAAATGCTCACTGTGCTGTTGCATCTGCTGCTCTACCTCGGGTACGACGGCATCACCCTGGGTAATACATCCACAGCGTACGAAGCTCTCCTGCCGGCAATCGCGCCGGAGGAACAACCTGCCTACTCACACTTCTGGCAACGCTTCGGTGGTGGCATCAGTGGTGCCCCTCTGCGGGAACGCCGGCGAGAGTTGATACGGCTTGCCTCTGCCTGGCTTGCTCAGAGCCGACCGGAGCGGGAATTTCACCTGATTGCCGCCGGTGGTATCCTCTGCCCTGACGACCTGACTGCTGCCCTTGCCGATGGCGCTTCTCTGGCACAGTGGTATACGGGCTACCTGTTCGCCCTGGCCGAACACGGGGATGCACTCTACCGTCACATGTACGCTGGAATTCCTGCCGATCCATGAGGTGGCATCTGACCAGCATCGTTGTGAGTCTGGCAGTCTTGACCGCCTGCGGCGGCGACTGGAACGCTGAGGATGAGCGTTTTGCGCAGACGTATGCCGAAATTCTCGTTGCCCGGGAGCTCTATCCCGACACTGCCCGCGGCAATGCCCGCGTGCGGGATATCCTACAGCGCTCCGGCTATGGCGGGGAGGAGGAGTTTCGGCACCACTTCGTCCTCTTGGCGCGTGATCCGGTCCGGCTCCGCCGCGTCTTCGATTCAGCTGCTGCCCGGGCTCAGCGCATGCTGGCGGATTCCCTCCGGCAACGTCCCCTCCAGCGTTGAAAGCTCGTAGGGTTCCAGCTCCGCAACCAGTGCGTCCATCTGCTGCCGAAGCTCTGGTCTCTGCCAGTCAGCCTCCGACTCCGTCTGCGCCATGAGGACGTCCAAGATGCGCTCTTGCAGGCGTCCGCGCCGCAGCGCCTCGGCGTACGGCATGTGGCTGAAGGTGACCATCGTGTAGAGCGGGATGAAACGCCCGGGATACCGTTCGGCAAGGTACTGCTCCAGCTTCTTGCGGAGGAGGAACCGGGGGTCTGCGACCTTGTCGCGCATTTCCAGGAAATTCTCCAGTGCCAGCTGGGCAATGGCATCCGCGCTGGGCTTCCGGAAGCGCTCAAAGGCACGGAAAGCGGCGTCCCAGTCATCGCCGAAGTGCTGCAGGAACTCCAGTAGCAGCACGCAATCCTCCACTCCGGCGTTCATTCCCTGCCCGTAGAAGGGCACAATTGCATGGGCGGCATCACCGAGCAGGAGCACCTTGCCGTCATAGCTCCAGGGAAAGCAGCGGATGGTCACCAGATGCCCGGTGGGGTTGGCGAAAAATTCCTCCGTCAGCTGCGGCATGAGTGCCACGGCATCCGGGAACTCCTGGCGGAAGAAGGCGCGCACATCGGCTTCCGTCCGCAGAGCGGCAAAGGAGCGCTCGCCTTCGAGCGGGAGGAAGAGCGTTGCGGTAAAGCTCCGGTCGGGGTTCGGCAGGGCGATGAGCATGAAGGCATGGCGTGGCCAGATATGGAGCGCCCGCGGCTCGAGCGCCCAATCCCCATTCGGCGTCGGGGGAATAGTCAGCTCCTTGTAGCCGTAGTCCAGGTACTCCTGGCAGTAGTTGAAGCCCTCCCGGTGCTGCAGTCGTGCCCGAACGGCAGAGTACGCGCCATCTACCCCGAAGACAACCTCAGCTTCCAGCCATTGGAGTGCTCCGGAGGGCGTCTCAACGAGGATAGCGGGGGTCTCCAGCTCGACATCCACACAGCGATGCTCGAAGCGAAGCTCCACATTGGGGTATTCTTCCACCGCCGTGAGCAGCAGCTCATTGAGGCGGCGTCGGTGGAAGGAGTAGATCGCCTGCCCAGGCTTGCCGTAGGGCTGGAAGCGGAGCTCGCCGGTGCGATCGTGAATCATACGCCCCTCCATCGGGAGAGCAAACGGGCGGACACGCTCTTCCAGTCCTGCCAGGCGTAATCCCCGCCAGCCTCGGTCAGAGACTGCCAAATTGATGGACCGCCCGCCGGGAATTGTGCTCCGACGCAGGTCTGGACGGCGCTCCACGAGCGTCACTCGATGCCCGCGCTGGGCCAGCAGGAGCGCCCACAACGTCCCGACCAAACCTGCACCGACAACGATAACCGAGCGCTGCCGCATCACTGCGTCTGCTGCTCGACCACGAACGGTAAAGCTTCCTCTATCGTGATCGCCTCCAGCGTCACGGAAGACCCCGGGAGCGGCTCCAGGAGTATCCACTCCGTCAGTGGCTCCGGTGCCGGGAGCCACATCCGCGGGAGGCATTCGAGCCGGAGCCAGCAACCACTCTCGAGCTGGAGCAGTTCCCAGCGATAGCTACCCGCCCCAGGGAAGTCGAGCGTATCGCTGCCAGCCGCCGTCTGTAGGATCACCCGCTCGGGCAGCACTGTCAAGCTTACCGATGCTCTGCGCTGCCGCATCCACTCCTGCGGGGTTGTCCGCACCAGCATGCGGTAGCCTCCGGAGGAACGCACCTGCAGCACTGCTCGGAACATGGTCAACCCAGGTACCCGCACTGCAAGAGAGCTTCCAGAGCGTACGGAGATGCCCCCGGACGCCGTCCGTGCCCAGTTGCCGGGGTCACCGACAAAGCGGAGTTCCAGCGGGAGCTGCCTGCCCGCTTGCCGTACCAGGAAGCCCTCCGGCGGTGGAGCAAGTTCACGCAGGACCGGGATTGCCAGCCCGCAGCCTCCAAGTCCCAGCGCTAGTCCAGCAACGAGCCATCGACTCATGGAGCCACCTGAGGCTGTTCAGGCACCAGCTCCAGCTGCCGGAGGATCTCAACGGCAACATCGTAGCGCCGGAACGGTGGCATCAGGTACACCCCGTCAGCGCTCTGCTGCACCGCGCGGATAAACTCGACAGCGATGGCAATCCCTTCACGCAGGGCATCCTCCGGGTTCGATGCCCGCGCCATCCGCTGCCTGACCCATCGGGGGATCACAATGCCCGGCACTTCATGGTGCAGGAACTCCGCATGGCGCAAACTCCGCAAGGGAAGCACCCCCACCAGTACAGCAACAGGCAGCTGCGCCGTTGCTTGCCGGAAACGCTCCCAGAGCTCCGGATCGAACACCGGCTGGGTAAAGACCACGTGCGCTCCTTCGGCAACCTTCCGTTCTAACCGCTCCAGCTCCGTTTCCCACTGCTCTGCCACTGGATTGCAGGAGCAGGCAATGCAGAACCCTGCGGCTGCCCCGAGGGGATTGCCCATCGCATCCCGCCCTTCGTTGAGCAAGCGCAGAATCCGGATAAGCCCAACGGAGTCTACATCGAAGACCGCCTTCGCGTACGGGTAATCGCCAATGTGGGGCGGATCACCGGTGACCGCCAAAATATTGCGCACCCCGAGGGCATGGGCACCGAGCAACTCTGCCTGCAGCGCGACGATGTTCCGGTCACGGCACGCCAGGTGCGTAATGCACTCCATGCCGGTCTGGCTCTGCACCAAGTGCGAGAGGGCAATCGGACTCATCCGCAAGCGGGCTCGCGCCCCATCGGAGATATTGACCGCATCGACGCCCCAGCGCCGAAGGAAGCGAGCTCCTTCCAGAACTGACCGCACATCGAAGCCCCGGGGGACATCGAGCTCAACTGTTATGAGGAACTTCCGCCCCAGCTTCTGAGCAAATGGAGTAGGCTCGGGCACAAGGGGCTCCGGTACGGGTGGGTCGGCAGAGCTCTCCGGTGTGCTCACGCTCACTGCCCCATGGGGCACCTGCCGGACTGCTGCCACAAGTGCCTGGACACACTCCCGTGTTGCCCCCCCATCAATGCCCACGATACGCACCCCGAGAGAAACCAGCTCCTGCGCCATACGGGCAACGTAGTCTGGCTCAGGATCGTAGAAGCGCACATCCCCGATGATGCGCGGCACGCTCACATCCGGTAGAGCGCAGACGGGCTTTTCCGTAGCTGAGACAAGGGCACGGGCAATTCCGACCATCCGCTGCGGTCCGACCGTTCCCGCTGCTCCGAGCGCCACAATGGGTAGCCGGCTCACCGCACGGGCAACCCGTGCCGGAAACGAGCTTGCCAGAACCGCGCCATCTTCAGGGAACGCCTTCAACGCAATCACGGGCAAGCGGGGATTGACCAGCTGCGCTGCCTCGACTGCGAGCTGCAGCTCCTCCAGCTCAATGAACCCTTTCAGCACGAGCAGCTCTGCCCCGCCATCGACGAGCGCTACGATTTGCTCGATAAAGGCTTGCCGCGCCTGCTGTGCCGTCACGTTCCCCAGCGGTGCCAGAAAGCGCCCCGTCGGTCCGACAACCCCTGCCGTATATGCCCGGTGCAGCGCCGCACAGCGTGCCAGCCACACCCCGGTGCGGTTCAGCTCGTACACCTTATCCGCCAGACCGTAGCGCTCCAGCGCAATGCGGTTGGCGCGCACGGTGTTGGTCAGCACAACCTCCACGCCGGCTTCGACGAAGCCCCGATGGATTTCCTCCACCACCGCGGGCTGGCGCAAGTTATAGAGCTCGGGCGGCTGTTCGTGTAAGCCACGCCGCTGCAGCTCCGCCTCAATGGAACCACCCATTACCACAATCCCCTGCTGAAGCCGCTGCGGGAAAGCTTCCTTCATGCGCTGCGCCGCAGGTACTGCTCGACGCTCCACCTCGATGGGGTCCATACCACAAGGAGGACAGCCAGTACCAAAAGCCCCGCATCCTCCACAACCCGCCCCCACCCAATGCGCTCGGCTGCCGTCTGCGAGAAGCAGCCGCAATGGATATCAAGACCACGAGCCAGCGCACTGACCAACGCTGCCGTGAACACCACCAGCAGCACCGCTGCGACCGCCGCCGCCGCCCGTATCCGCACCCCAACGAGCAACATCAAGCCAATCAGCAGCTCCAGCCAGGGAAGGATGAGTGCGGGCAGATTGACCAGCTCCAGCGGCAGAAGCCGATAGTTCGCAATGCTACGGGCAAACGCTTCTGGATTGCCCACCTTGTCTGCCGCTGCCACCAGAAAGACCATGCCCACCACGACCCGGGCAGCAAGACCGAGCAGCTCGCGCACCCACGCTGGCATCGCTTCTCC
>Ga0105160_1000017_pt1 | contig 92899 bp, 77 predicted proteins | sample GXS110809BmetaG_FD_89591 | JGI IMG/M metagenome (GOLD analysis project Ga0105160, IMG submission 89591) | Hot spring microbial communities from Gongxiaoshe hot spring, China to study Microbial Dark Matter (Phase II) - GXS 110809B | ecosystem: Environmental > Aquatic > Thermal springs > Hot...
CAGTGGAGCAGATTCAGCAGCAACAGCGACTGACCGACAGTCTTCTGCACCGATTCCCAGCCGAGCTCGTTGTGTGGAACGAGACAGCGATTCCTGTGCCGATTACAGCACCGGAGTATCGCTGGCTGTGGGAGTCGCTCCGGGGGTGGGTCCGCCAGCGGGGGTGCGCCCTCTTGAGCGGGTTTGCAGAGATGCAGTTCGTGCCAGCCCATCGAGCAACCCCGCTGATGAAGCCTGTGCCATGGGATTCCACACGGTTTTACGAAGCCTACAATGCCGTGCTACTCCTCTCGCCGGCGGGCGAGCTTGCGGGCGTACATCGGAAGGTGCGCCTGACGCCCTTTGCAGAGCGTTTCCCGTACGCTGAGCTCCTCGGGCGATTGCCGCACGTGGTGGAGTGGGGCGTGGGAATTTCCAGCTGGGCAAAGGGAAGCGAGCAGCGGCTGCTCCGGATGTCGCGGTCGGATGGCGATACGCTGAGGATCGGGGTGGCAATTTGCATTGAGTCCATCTTCCCGGACTTTGCCCGTGCGTATGCCCGACAAGGCGGACAGCTGCTCGTTGTGGTGAGCAACGACGCTTGGTTCGACCATACCCCGGGACCGGCGCAGCACTTCGCTATTGCGCGGGTCCGTGCCATCGAGTTGCGGCGTCCGCTCCTGCGGTGTGCTAATAGCGGGATTACGGCGGCTGTGCTCCCTACGGGTGAGGTCGTAGCAGAGCTACCGCAGTACGTAGCAGCGGCGCTACCGGTTGTGCTCCCACTCGGAGACGCCTCGAGCCTCTACGAGCGGATTGGAGACCTGCTCCCGCAGGGGGCGGCAGTGCTCTGTGGAGTACTGCTGCTGGGGACCGGAGTGCGGCAGGCTGTGCAGCGAAAAATAGCGTAGTTTTGCCTCCCACGTTGGTGTCTGAAGCAGCGACAATATCCATGCGGCGGTGCACCCTTCTGCTCCTTCTCCTGAGTAGCTCTCTCTGGGCGCAGCGGAGCTTCTACCCGATTCGCTTTACAGAATTCACACTTGCCAACGGGCTCCATGTGATCGTGCAGCGGGATACCTCCGCCCCCGTTGTTGCCACGGTGCTCCATTACAAGGTGGGCTCCCGCAACGAAGAGCGGCAGCGTACAGGCTTTGCCCATTTCTTCGAACATCTCATGTTCGAGGGGACTGAACACATCCCACGGGCAGCCATTGATAAGTACATTCAGGAGGCAGGAGGCTCGCTCAACGCCTTTACTTCTTTCGATGCCACGGTGTACCATTTGAGTCTGCCGGCTCACCAATTGCCTTTGGCGCTCTGGATTGAGTCGGAGCGTATGCGTCGTCTCCGTATTGATAGCGTCGGGGTGGAGACGCAGCGCGGCGTAGTCAAGGAAGAGCGGAAGATGCGCTATGAGAATAGCCCATACGGCGATTGGATGGAGCGCATGTTCGCCCGTCTGTTTGCCGGCTCGCCCTACGAGTGGACACCGATAGGCGCATCCCAACACATTGACAGTGCCCGCATCGAGGAGTTCGTGCAGTTTTACAACACGTACTACCATCCGAACAACGCCGTGCTTGCCGTTGTCGGGGATGTCGAGCCGGAGCAGGTACGGCAGTTGGTGCAGACTTATTTTGGTCAGTACCCGCCTGGACCGGAGCTCCCGCCACTGCGCTTTGAGCTTGCCCCGCTTGTGGGAGAGCAGCGGGATACGGTCTTCGATCCGAAAGCGCCGCAACCGGCTGTCTTCATTGGCTGGCGGGGACCGAAGGCAGGCGATACGGATGCCTACGCGATGGAAATGTTGCTCGATATCCTTGCCCGGGGAGAGAGTTCTCGGCTCTACCGGCGACTTGTAGACGAAACGCAGGTGGCAGTGCAGGCATCGGCATTCCTCTTCGACCTTCAGTATGCCGGCGCAATTCTCTCCATCGGTGTTGCGGCACCGGGGAAGTCAATCGAGGAGGTTGAGCGGGAGCTCCTGGCAGTTATCGAGCGCGTCAAGCGTGAGGGGGTTACGGAAGCGGAATTCCAGAAGGCGCGCAATATACGGGAGGCTCGCTTCGTGATGGGGAAGAAAGCTGCCCTGGAGAAGGCACTGTCATTGGCGTCTTACTGGGCAACGTTTGGGGATGCGAATCTCATCAACACGGAGCTGGAACGCTATCTCCGCATCACGCCGCAAGATCTCCAGCGCGTGGCGCAGAAGTACTTTACGGCGGACCGTGTCGTGCTGAGGTATCTCCCCACCCGTTCACAGCAGTAGGTCTGATCACGGGCGGATATTCCCATGCGCGATCTCCATTATGTGTGTCTCGTGCTCGCTGCTCATCTCCTGCTGGCACAAAGCCCTGACCGGAGCCGTCCGCCAGAGCCTTTGCCGGTAAAGGAGTTTCGCTTCCCCTCCTACACGGAGGAACGGCTTCCCAACGGGCTGAAGGTCTTCATTATCGAGGACCATGAGCAGCCAACAGTAACGCTCCGGCTGCAGGTTGCTGCGGGGGACGCTTTCGATGATATCCCAGGCGTTGCCTACGTGACGGCGCTGATGCTGACGAAGGGGGCAGGGAAGCGTTCTGCCCAGCAGATTGCTGCCGCCCTCGATAGCGTCGGGGCAACGCTGGACGCGTCTTCCTCGGGGGATTTCTCCAGCGTGGCAGCAACTACTCTCAAGAAGCATCTCCGCCTGGTTCTGGATATCTTTGCCGATGTCGTGCGTCATCCGACCTTCCCCGAAAGTGAGCTGCAGAAGCTCCGTCCGCAACTGATTGCGGAGATTCGCCAGGAACGGGCGCGGGCAATGTCGCTGGCGCAGGCAATGGCGCGTAAGGTCGCCTATGGGGAAAACCATCCTTACGCTCGGCACCGCACGGAACAGAACATCGAACGCATCCAGGTAGCAGACTTGCGCCGCTTCCATGAGCGGTACTATCAGCCCCAGAATGCAAGCCTGGCCATTGTCGGCGACGTCAAGCCCGGAGAGATCCTCCCGCTGCTGCGTCAGACCTTCGGCGGATGGAAGAAGACTCGGGAGCTGCCACCGCCCCAGCTTCCCGAGGTCCGACCAATGCCAAACGGCATATACTTCATCGCTCGTCCGGGTTCGGTGCAGTCCTCGGTTGTGCTGACGGCTGTCACTGTGCCGTACGTGCACCCGGACTATGACGTGCTGGATGTGCTCGCGGAGCTGTTAGGCTCGGGCTTCGGGGGGCGCCTCTTCCGTACGCTCCGGGAGACCTATGCCTACACCTACGCTCCGTTTGCTTTCCAGACGGGGGCGAAGGTGATCAACCGGATTGCTCTCGGGGCTGATGTGCGTACTCCAGTGACTGATTCAACTCTGCAAGTCATTCGGCGTGAGCTAGAGCAGCTCAGCCAGAATCCGCCCACAGAGGAGGAGCTCAATCGCATCAAGCAAGCGATGGTTGGGGACTACCTGCGCTCGTTCGAGCGTCCAGAGTTCGTCGCTCAACTCCTCCAACGAGCCGACCTCTACGGGCTCCCGAAGGAACAGCTGCGGACCTATCCGCAGCGCATCATGGGGATATCTCCGTGGCAGATCCGGGATGCCGCAGCACGGTATCTTCAGCCGATGGCGCTCCGCACCGTTGTGGTGGGCGCACCAGAGGTGCTGCCGAAGCTTCAAGCACTCGGTGTAGTCTACGAATACACCACCGAGCTGGAACCAGCGCCCACCTACCAGCCCGTCGGGCTGAGTGTCGAGCAGGTGCTCGAGCGATACAGTGCCGCTGTTGGAGGGAGGAAAGCGCTCGAGTCACTTGGCTCGCTTACCCAGCAGTCCCGTATTTCCATGCAGCTGCAGGGTATGACGGTGGAGGGTGAATTGGTGCGCAAATGGAAAGCCCCGAACAAGGTGTTTTCCCAGCTGACAACGGCCTACTTCCAGCAGCGGAGTTGGAGCGACGGCAGCAACGTCTGGGTAGAGCTCAACGGAGTGCGCCATGAAATCACGCCGCGGGAGCAACAGAAGGAGAAGCTCCAGGCGCACCCGTTCTACGTTGCCTTCTTGCCGGAGTTGGGCTTCCAGTGCGAGGTGCTTGGCAAGAAGGGGGATTACCTCGTGCTCAAAGCACGCGCCCCGTATGGCGGAGACCATCTCTACTACTTCAATGCCAGCTCCTTCCTGCTGGAGCGAGCAGAGAAGCTAGAACCCTCGCCCCAGGGGGACCAACCTGTGACAGAGACCTACAGGGACTACATCGAGGTCGGTGGACTCCGCCTTCCGAAGGAAGTCACGGTTGAGAGCCCCTGGGGGACATTTCGGCTGGAGAATGCCTACCAACTCAATCCGTCATTGGAAGACAGCGAATTCCAGCCACCTGCAGAAGGGCGATAGCGAAGGGAGGCTATCCCCTACTGGTAGGGAGGTCCCTCAGGGCGGGGCGAGCGCTTTTCGAGGCGGCGCTGGCGTACCCGCTCACGGAGTTTTTCCCGATGCTCGCGGCGCAGTTCCTGGAGCTTCTCCCACTGCTGGGGTGTGAGGAGCTCTTTGAGCTGTTGCCGGAAACGTTCGCGCAAGCGCTGCTGCTCTTCCCACCGTTGGCGGAGGAGTGTGCGGAGCTGTTCTTGCTGCTGCGTAGTCAGGTCCAGCTGCTTGCTCAGGCGTTCGATCCAGCGGTTCCAGCGTGCTTCCGGTGGGGAGGCAGACGGTGTCTGCTGTGCCGGTACCACAGTGGGGGCACATAGCCCAATCCCGAGCAGAGCAACGAGATGCCATCGGGAGGTAGGCATGGGAAGCAGTGCACGATTGTGACACAAGCACCGTGCTCTTAGAGGCGTGGTGGATGCAGGAGGGTTTAGCTGGGACCGAAAGCTGGGTATCTAATTTTGTCCGTGTGGCAAACTGGAGGCATTGTGATGGCAGAGCGTCCACTGGTCCACAAGTTTGGCGGCGCTGTTTTGCGGTCTCCTGAAGGGTTTGCTGCGATGGCGCAGCGGCTGCACGAATCCGATGGTCAACCGCTCTTGGTCGTTATCTCAGCGCTCGGGCGGGTTACCCGTGAGCTTGAACAGGCGGCCGCCGATGCCGAGCGCGGCGAGTACGGTCGGGCGCTCGAACGGCTCCATCACCTTGTGGAGCAACATCAGCGCTATGCCGCACAGCTTCTGGGCTCTCAGGGACAGCAGCACGTTGCCACGATTCTGGACGAGACAGCCGCCCAGCTGCAAGGGTATCTGGAAGGCATTGCTATCACTGGCGAGCTGACCCCTCGGACGCTCGATCTGGTGCGGTCATTTGGAGAGCGATGGGCTCTGGCGCTGGTTGCAGCATTTCTGCGAGAATGTGGCTTTCCCGTAGTCGCGGTCGACGCAACGGAGTTGCTCTGCACGGATGCCCGCCATGGGATGGCACGTCCACTTCTGGAGCAAACGGCGCAGAGCGTGGAGCGGTCTCTGCGCCCACTTCTTCGCCCAGGGCAAGTCGTGCTAACGCAGGGCTTCATTGCCCGATCTCTCCGCGGGGAGATTACCACAATGGGGCAGGAAAGCTCTGCACTGACGGCAGTGCTACTGGCTGCTCTGGTAGGAGCCGAGGAGCTGCAGGTATGGACAGATGTTCCGGGAGTTCGCACCTGCGACCCGAGCGTTGTACCGGAAGCAGAGCTGCTTCCGGCGTTGTCGTATGGGCAAGCACGGCGAATTGCGCAGGCGGGACTGCGACTGCTTTACCCAGCGGCAATCGCATGCGCTGAGCGCTGGAATATCTGTCTCCGGATTCGTTCGGCGTTCACTCCAGAGGCTGGGGAGACGGTGGTGTCTTCAGTGCCGGGAGAGCTCGTGCCGATGATTATCGGGCGGGAAGGGGTATGGCTACTGGCAGGAACCTCGGCAGAGATGGAGGCAGTGCTGCCGCTTTCCTCTGTTGATGGCAGCACTGTGCTTGCCCGTTGGGAAGACCCAGAGAGCTGTTCTGTTGTGGTAAGCTCTGATATCCCGCCGTATGCCCGAGCTGTGGCAGAGGGAGCACTGCTCACTGTTCTTGCAGCCGAGCAACGGCAGGTAGCCTGTCTGCTGCCGTTGTGTGGACAGCTCCTCTCGGCAGGGCAGCTCTTGCGGCTTTGGTATACGGGGGAAGAGCTTCGGTGTTTCGTTGCAGCCCCCACCTATGAGCCAGCTCTGCGGGCACTCTGGGGTGAACTCCAACGGAGGTGAGTGCACGAAGCCCGGAGAGGCTGCGTCCGTACGTAGCGGTAAGCACGTGGCATGGGAATGGACGGTTCGACCCTTTTTTCCCGGCTTCGCAACCGGCTGCGCCCGGCTCAGGGACAGGGCGGGCTGCGCTCCTCTCCGTGGGTCAAGGGGATGCTCATCGTTGCCACGGTAGTACTCTGCGGGCTTTTCTTCCCATGGCGCACTGAGGAAGTCCCTCCAGAGTGGATGCCGCGCCCAGATCAGCTCGGAAAGCGGTGGCAGGGTCCAGTGGTACGAGCTGAGTACTCCTTCGTTGTGCGCAAGCCCGAGGAGGTCTACCAACGGGAGCTCCGGCAGGTGCTCGATAGTCTCTTTCCCGTCTTTGCCTGGCGTCCTTACCGGCGCGCAGAGCTGGAGCAGGCTCTCCAGGCGTTGCTCGACACCTTCCCGCAGCCTCCTTTCTCCGTGCCGGGGCTGGAGCTCAGGGAGATGCTCGCCGATGAGGGGACTCGCCGGCAGATCAGCCGGACGGTTCTCGCCTTGCTGGCGGAGTTCGGGCAGCGGTACATCACGGATGTGCCGAAAGAGCGCTTGGGGGCAGAGCGGATAACGGTGCGTTCGGCGGCTTTTGCACACCGGAGCGTCCGAATCGAGGAGGTGCTGGATTCAGCAGAGGCGGTATCGGCGCTCCAGGCGCTGGTCGGTCGAACAGTGTCACCACCTCTGCAGCGAGTGGTATTTGAGCTTGGGCTGCGACTGTTGCGCCCGACGCTGTTCTACGATGCCGAGCTGACCAAGGCACTGCAGGAAGCTGCTCGCGCCAGCATTCCCCGGACGTGGGGGATTGTGCGTGCGGGAGAAGTCATCGTTGCACCGGGCGAGATCGTCACCGATACCACAGTGGCTCGGCTGCGTTCCTATGCCAATGCCCGGCTACTCCAGCGGGAACAACGGCTGGGCATTGGGACATTGGCAAGCGGGTTCGGACATGCCGCCTTGATCTGCTCGGTGCTGTTCGTGTACTTGGGTTTTCTGCGTCCCCGAATTTTCCGAGACAATTTGCAACTCCTTGGGCTTGCTACGGGGCTTGTCTGCATCGCTCTTCTGGGGTGGGCGTCTCAGTCCATTGGGAGCGTGCTCCCGCTGGAGTTACTCGTTGTCCTACCGGCGTTCTCCATGGTGGTGGCGATCCTACTGGATTCGCGCACGGCGTTCTATGCAACCGTTACGGCGGCATTGCTCGTTGCCGGGATTCGGCATGGGGATTATTCGACGGGTCTGGTGCTGATGCTCGGGGGGATGCTGGCTGCCTATACCGTTCGGGATTTGGAGAGCCGGCGGCAGCTTTTCCGTTCGATGTTCTTCATCCTGCTAGGGATGGGGGTGGCGGTACTGGTCTTCAGTGCTGCGCAAGGGCAGCGCTGGGATGCGATACTGCTGCGGTGTGGCATGGCTGGACTCAATGCGGCAGTGTCACCGGTGGTGACATTCGGCATCCTGCTGCTCCTGGAGCGGGGGTTCAACGTGGTGACGGACATGCGGCTGCTGGAATACAGCTCGCTGGAGCATCCTCTCCTGCGCGAGCTGCAACACAAAGCCCCGGGGACCTACCAGCACACGCTCAATGTAGCTCGTCTGGCAGAACAAGCGGCGCGGGCTATTGGCGCACGGGCGCTCCTGGTACGGGTCGGTGCATACTTTCACGATATTGGCAAGCTTAGCAAGCCGGAGTATTTTGCCGAAAACCAGCTCGGGGTGGACAACAAGCACGACCGTCTGCCACCGAAGAAGAGCGCCGCCATCATTCGGGAGCATGTCACTGAGGGGATCGAGCTGGCGCGCTCGTACGGATTACCCCCGCAGATTGTGGACTTCATCCCGCAACATCACGGCACCATGCTCATCCGTGCTTTCTGGCAGAAGGCTCTCGAGCAAGCACGCCAGCAGGGGGGCAACCCACCGGCAGAGGCGGATTTCCGCTATCCTGGACCTAAGCCACAGACCAAAGAGGCGGCAATCCTGATGCTGGCCGATGCTGCTGAGGCACTCACGCATGTCCTTCCTCCGGAGCCTGAGCGGTTGGCAGCTGCCTTGGATGAGGTGATCCGAGAGCGGATCCTCGACGGGCAGTTCGATGAGTGCCCGCTGAGTTTTGCTGAGCTGCGCCGTATCCGCGGGGAGCTCCTTGAGGGGATGATTGGCATCCACCATCGGCGGGTTTCCTATGAGACCGCATCTCATGCAGCGGCATCGCCCCGAGTCCCGTGAGCCAGCCTGGGTCCGAGAGTTCGCTGCACATCTACGCTTCGAGCATGGGCTGGCGGAGAACACGCTGCGGGCATATCTGCACCATGTCCGCACTTACTCCAGCTTCTTGCAAGCGCTCGGGATAGAGCACCCAGCTGACGCGGCACTTCCCCATGTTGAAGCCTTCCTCCGACAGCTCCACGAGCTTGGGCTGGCTGCTTCCTCACAGGCGCAGTATGTGGCGGCTCTGCGAGCGCTCTATCGGTTTCTCACTCTTGTGGGGCAGACGACGGCAGACCCCACCGAATTGCTCGTGCTCCCCCGCCGTCAGCGTCCACTGCCCGAAGTTCTCAGCGTCGAGGAAGTCGAGCGGCTCCTGCAGCAACCAGATGTCAGCACTCCGCGTGGGATCCGAGATCGAGCCATTCTGGAGGTGCTCTACGGTTGTGGCGTACGGGTCTGCGAGCTGTGTCAGCTGCGGCTCGGAGACATCTTCGTGGAGGAGGGGTTGGTGCGCGTTCGGGGCAAGGGCGCCAAAGAGCGTCTGGTGCCAATCGGGGCGCATGCCCTTGAGTGGCTCATGCAGTACTGCCGGCGGGTCCGTCCCCTTCTGCTCCGGCGCCCGACGGATCGAGTGTTCCTGAATGCCCGCGGCGGAGCCCTTTCCCGGATGGCGGTCTGGAAGATCGTACAGGAAGCAGCCCGACGTGCGGGAATTGCACGGAGGGTCCATCCCCATACGCTGCGCCACAGCTTTGCCACCCATTTGCTGGAAGGGGGAGCAGACCTGCGCGCCGTACAGGAGATGCTCGGACACGCCAGTATTACGACCACGCAGATTTACACGCATCTGGACCGTTTCTATCTGCGGGAAGTACACCGCAGCTTCCATCCTCGAGGATGAAAGCCCATGCGCTGGATTCTCCTGCTGGGCTTCTGCAGTGCGGTGGGAGCACACGCAGCGCGGGTACAACTCGGGGTAGAGCGCTTTGTGGAGCTCTATCGGGATAGCCTGCGGGGGCGTAGCCTGGCGGTTTTGACTCACGCTGCAGCTCGGCTCCCCGATGGGCGCTTGAGTGTGGAACTCTTGCGCGAAAGCTTCCGCATTGCTGCTCTTTGGACCCCAGAACATGGGTTCTGGGGAACAGCCCCGGCTGGCGCACCTGTGCCCGATGACACTCTGATGGGGCTTCCTGTCTACTCGCTCTATGGACCGCGACGGCGCCCTTCGGAGGAGCTCTTCCGAGGGATAGACGCGGTGGTGGTGGACCTCCAGGACGTGGGGATACGCCCGTACACGTACGTGAGCACCCTGGCCTTGGTCATGGACGCTTGTGCCCAGCGGGGAGTTCCTGTCTACGTGCTCGACCGTCCAAATCCGCTGGGAGGGACGGTGGTAGAGGGAGCGGTGCTGGACACAGTGCTGCGCTCCTTCGTCGGGATGCTTCCCATTCCGTACCGGCATGGGTGTACGCTCGGGGAGCTTGCTGCAATGCTCAACGGGGAGGGATGGCTGTCGCGGTCAGGAGAGGGCGTGCTACACCGATGCTCGTTGACTGTGGTGCCCATGCGAGGGTGGCGGCGAGCTATGGTGTGGGAAGAAACAGGCTTGCCATGGTTTCCGCCCTCGCCCAACATCCCAAGCCCGACAGCAGCCCGGGCAGCAGTCATCACGGGAGCGCTTGGAGAAATGGGACTCTGGAGTGTCGGGATCAGTACTACAACGCCATTCCAGCTTCTGGGTGCCCCTGACTTCCCAGCGGAAACCCTTGCCGAGCGACTGCGGGGAGTGCTTCGAGCGCTCGGCGTGCGAGTCGGTGTTACCCAGTTCGTTCCACGTCATGGACGCTTTGCGCAGCAGCTCTGCCGAGGGATTTTCCTGGTGCCGGAGATGCGTCACGACGGGCGTCTGTTCGCTGCCTTCATTGAGGTGGCAGAGGCGCTCCGGCATCTGTTCCCGGCAATCTGCCGAGAGTTGTCCCCGGCGAGTCGGACAATGCTGGAGAGAGTTCTCGGACGGCGGGAGTTCGTCGAGTCGCTCTGTCGTGCCGGGGATCTCCAACCGTGGCTGACTGCAGGGGTAGAAGCCTTCCAGCTGCGGCGGGAGCGTTACCTGCTTTATCGGTAGAGCCGTCCGTAACCTGTAATTTTGCATGCTTTGAAGCCGTGTCCCAGCAGGGAGTGTGCCATGTCTTCGCCGAAGATGATGCTGGTCGAGGAGATGCTCAAAGCCGAAGGGGAAGAGCTTCGGCGGACAGCTGCCGGTGAGCAAGCACAGATCGAAGAGTTCGGTCCCGGCGACTTCGTCGATGTTGCCATTCGCGTGGTTGAAGGGGATAAAGAGCGGATTCAGCACTTCCAGGGCATCGTTATGTACAAGCGTGGGCAGGGACCGAGCACGACGTTCTGCGTGCGGAAGATTTCGCATGGGGTTGGGGTTGAGCGGATTTTCCCGCTGTATTCCCCCGTCATTGAGAGCGTCAGGGTGCTCCGTCGTGGACGGGTGCGGCGTGCACGGATTTACTTCATCCGCGAGATGTCCGAGAAGCGCATCCGGCAGAAGCTCCGCTACAGCTCCTGAAGTGGATGCTACAAGTTCTGCAACACCAGCGCACGGGGGAGATCCACCTTGTGGAAGTGCCGGTACCGGAGTGCTTCCCCGAGGGGGTTTTGGTACGCACGGCTTACTCGCTTATCAGCGCTGGTACCGAGCGTGCAAGTATTGCCACGGCGCGGGCATCGCTGCTGGGCAAAGCGTTCCGGCGCCCTGACCTGGTGCGTCAAGTATGGCAGACCTTCCGCCGTGAAGGTCTGCGGGCTACTGTGGAGAAAGTCCGGGCGCGGCTCGATGCGTACAAGGCGCTGGGCTACAGTGCTGCTGGGATCGTCGTTGAATCTCGGGTGCCGGAGTTCGCTCCAGGGGATCGGGTTGCCTGCGCTGGTGCAGGGTACGCCGTCCACGCCGAGTACATCGCCGTCCCGCGCCGTCTTGTTGCTCGGGTGCCGAATGAGGTGACGCTGGAGGCAGCCGCGTATACCACGCTGGGAGCAATTGCGCTGAATGGGGTGCGGCAAGCCGATGTGCGACTCGGAGAGAGCGTGCTCGTCATTGGCTTGGGGCTCCTCGGGCTGCTGACCGTCGAGCTGCTGCAGGCCGCTGGGTGTCGTGTGGCGGGGATGGATAGAGAGGAATCCACCTTCCGGCTGGCGCAACAGTTGGGCTGCGAGCGGGTACTTCTGAACACCTGGGAAGCAGTTGCCGACCTCCAGAAGTGGACAGGCAATGTCGGGGTAGACGCTGTCATCATCACTGCTGCTACCCCCAGCAACCAGCCTATTGAGCTGGCGATTGGAGCGGCGCGCAAGCGCGGGCGGATTGTCGTCGTCGGCGCCGTGGGGATGGATATCCCCCGACAGCCGTTCTACGAGAAAGAGCTCGAGCTGCGGATTGCAACGAGCTACGGACCTGGACGCTATGACCCTGAGTACGAAGAGCGGGGGCACGACTACCCACTTGCCTACGTCCGCTGGACCGAACAGCGCAATATGGAAGCCTTCCTCCAGCTGCTTGCCGCCGGGAGAGTGCGGACCGATGTGCTGACAACCCACCGCTTCCCTTTGGAGCAGGCAGCGGACGCATACGAGCTTCTCCGTCGCGGGCAGGAACGGGTCATTGGCATTGTGTTGGAATATCCCGGCGCAGAGAAACCGCCCCGTCGATCGGTGGTGTTGCAGACGCCTCGGCAGCGTTCCGGCGCAGTCCGGCTCGGGGTGATTGGAGCGGGCAGCTTTGCCCAAGCGTACCTCCTGCCAGCGCTGAAACAGGCGGGAGCGGAATTCATCGCACTGGCAAATGCAACCCCAGCCTCGGCACGAGCGGTCGGCGAGCGCTTTGGATTCTCCCTCGTTACTACGCAGGGCGGGGAGGTCATAGCCCATCCCGAGGTTGATGCCATTGTCTGTGCCAGCCGCCACGATTCGCATGCCGCCTATGTGCTGTGTGCTCTCCAGGCAGGCAAGCCGATTTTTGTGGAAAAGCCGCTCGCCATCACCCCGGAGGAGCTCCATCAGATCGACCAGGAGCTTGCCCGCCGTGGAGGGGCTCTCTTTGTGGGCTTCAATCGGCGCTTCAGCGCGGTGTTCCGAGACATCAAAGCGTTTTTCCACGGGCGCAGTACACCGATGGCGATCCTCTACCGAGTCAATGCAGGGGAACTTCCCCGCGACCACTGGCTCCGAGACCCCCGGCAGGGCGGACGCATCATCGGGGAAGCGTGCCATTTCATCGACTGCATGGTGTTTCTGACCGATTCGCTCCCTGTTGCCGTGACAGCAGCCTCGCTCCAATTGCCAGAGCCGGACGCAGGGGAAAGCATCAGTGCGATCCTCCGCTTCCAGGATGGCTCTGTGGGGACTCTGCTCTACCTGACAAATGGGGCTTCTGCGATGGGGAAGGAGTTCTGCGAGGTCTTCTGCCAGGGGCGTGTTGCCCGTATGGAGGACTTCCGCCGAGTGGAATTCCTGCACGGACGACACCGGAGCGTACGGCGATACGATGGCTCGAAGGGGCATCGGGAAGAGATGCAGCTTTTCCTGCAGGCGCTTCGCTCGGGCACGCCATTCCCAATACCGTACGAGCAGCTCCGAGCAGTGACGGCAACTACTTTTGCCATTGAAGAGGCACTCCGCCGGGGAACATGGGTGGATGTGGAAGAGATGCTCCAACCCCAATGGACACACCAGGAGGCGTCCGGCTTACCGTCCCCTTCGTGAATCTGGCAGCCCAGCACGAGGCACTGCACGAGGAGCTCGAGGAAGCGCTCCAGCGAGTTGTCCGCACACAGCAGTTTATTCTCGGTCCAGAGGTAGAAGCGCTCGAGCAGGAGTGTGCAGCGTACCTGCGCCTGCCCCATGCTGTTGCCGTCTCCAGCGGGACAGATGCGTTGCTCATGGCTTTGATGGCACTTGGGATTGGTCCGGGCGATGAGGTCATCGTCCCGACCTGGACTTTTTTCGCGACCGCAGGAGTTGTTGCACGGCTTGCTGCCCGCCCGGTCTTTGCTGATGTGGAACCGCTCGGCTTCGGATTGCGAGCCGAGGAAGTCGAGCGCCGACTAACACCCCGGACGCGGGCGGTTATCCTGGTGCACCTCTACGGGCAGATTGCCCCAGACTCTGAGCGCATTGCCGAGCTCTGCCAGCAGCGTGGCATTGCGCTCATCGAAGACGCTGCCCAAGCCTTTGGAGCACAGTACCGTGATGGCAGAGGAATTGGGCACTTCGGCATGTGCGCCTGCATTTCCTTCTATCCCACGAAGAACCTGGGCGCTTGGGGCGATGCGGGGATGGTAGTAACCCGCTACGATGAGCTTGCCCGGCAGCTCCGCCTGCTGCGCAATCACGGCATGGAACAGCGCTACCTTCACAAGCTCGTCGGCGGGAATTTCCGCATGGATGCTCTCCACGCAGCTGTTCTGCGAGTCAAGCTGCGGCATCTGCCGCAGTGGAATGCACGCCGCCGAGCACATGCCCAACACTACGCCGAGCTCTTTCGCTGCTATGGGCTGGCGCAGGCGCCCGGCACGGCGGAATTCGCACCGTCTGACCATGTCCTCTTGCCAGCGGAGCTCTACGCAGGGCAGACCGAGGTCCCGCATGTCTACCACCAATATGTCGTGCGAGTGCAGCACCGTGATGCGCTGCGGCGCTACCTGACCGACTGTGGGATTGGCACGGAGGTCTATTACCCCATCCCGCTCCATCGGCAGCCAGCGTTCGAGGGCTTAGCGTATCGGGAAGGAGATTTCCCCGTCGCTGAACGGTTGGCAGCAGAGGTTCTTGCCCTGCCGATCTATCCCGAACTGACGCCCGAGCAGCAAGAGGCGGTGGTGAGTTGTATTGCTGCCTTCTTCCGGACTCTGCGATGAGCCCGGTGCGAAGTGTCGCAGTTGCGCTGCCGGTTTCCGCGTTGCCGTCGCGCTTTGCCATCGGGGATTTGGGTCCGGCAGCGCATGCGTTTGTCCGTCAGCTGGCAGCTGCCGGCATCCGCTACTGGCAGATTCTGCCGTGGGGACCGACAACTCCGGGACTGGATAACTCGCCTTACAACGCTCTCTCGGCGTTTGCAGGGAACCCGCTCTGGATCAGTCCGGAGCTGCTCTTGCGGGAGGGTATCTGCGGACGAGCGGAGCTCGAGCGCCTACGCCCGTATACACCCCGGATTGACTACGAGCAGCTCATGGAGGAGCGCCAGGGGCTTTTGCAGGAGTGTTTTGAGCGGCTGCCGCGGAGGCATGTACTCTGGACAGAGTTCGAGAGCTTCTGTGAAGACCAGAGCGAATGGCTTGACGTTTGGGCGTGCTTTGCTTCCCTGCGGGAGATGCACCGTGGGATGCCGTGGAGCCAATGGGAGGCGCCGTATCGGCGCTACCATCCAGGGCTGCTCAGGGAGCTTCAGCGGCGCTGTGCGCGGCGGTTGCACTTCCACCGCTGGGTACAGTTCCTCTTCTTCCGTCAGCTGGAGTTGCTGCGGCAATGGTGTTGTGAGCATGGGGTGGAGCTCATCGGGGATATGCCGCTCTTTGTGGCCTACGACAGTGCGGAGGTCTGGGCATACCCGGAATACTTCCTGCTTGCCGACGATGGGTGTCCGGAATACCTCAGCGGGGCACCGCCCGATGTGTTCAATCCGGAAGGGCAGCTATGGGGGCATCCACTGTACCGCTGGGAGACCCATCGCAGGGAGCACTTCCGCTGGTGGTGTCAGCGGGTGGCGCATGTGATGCGCTTCGTACGCTGGCTCCGGCTGGACCATTTCCGGGGATACGCCGCTTGCTGGGCAGTTCCTCGGGGATCGGGCACTGCTGCCCGGGGCGTCTGGCTGCCATCGCCGGGGGAGGAGCTCCTACACGCGCTCCAGCGTCGGTGGATGCCACTGCCGTTCTTGCCGGAAGACCTCGGAACCATTACGCCAGAAGTTGAGTTGCTGCGCCAACGGTTTGAGCTCCCAACCATGCGGGTGTTGCTCTTTGCTTTCCCGCATCCGGAGCGGAGCCCTCATGCTCCGCACCGGTATAGCATGGACTGCGTCGCTTACACCAGTCTCCACGACACACCACCGGTACGGGGCTGGTTTACGCAACAGCCCGAGGAAGTCCGCCGCAGCGTTGCTCGGTATTGCGGGAGGAGAGTGCGCGAAGAGAATGTTTCCCGTGAATTCCTCCGCCTGGCGCTCCAATCGGCAGCGTGGCTGGTTGTAGTTGCGGCGCAAGACCTCTGTGCGCTGGGAGCAGAGGCACAGCTGAATCGCCCAGGGACGCTGCACGGCAATTGGCGCTGGCGTCTTCCCCCGGGCATGCCGCACATGAGACAGTGGTCTTCCCTGGCAGAACTCTCCACACTCTACGGACGGAGTGCGCTACCATGAGGTGGATGTCGTTCGTCAACACGGGCAGTCCTGCAGTGCGAGGAGCCATGTACATGCGACCGTGGAATGTCGAAGACGCTCTCGAGCTCTACAATGTGAGCGGCTGGGGGGCGGGGTACTTCAGCATCAACGAGCGCGGTCACGTGGTGGTGCGTCCCCGCAAGGACCGGGCAGCTGCTGTAGACCTCAAGGAACTCATGGATGAGCTGCTGCTCCGGGATATTACCCCACCGGTGCTGGTGCGCTTTCTGGATATTTTGGGAGACCGTATCGAAAAGCTCTGGAGCTGTTTCCAGCAGGCGGCAGCAGAGTACGGCTACCAGGGGCACTACTACAACGTGTATCCGATCAAGGTCAACCAGCAGCGACCGGTGGTGGAAGAAATCGTGCGTGCCGGGCGCAATTTTAACGTTGGCTTGGAAGCTGGCTCCAAGCCGGAGCTCCACGCTGTGCTCGGGATTATGGATAATCCGGAAGCCCTCATCATTTGCAACGGCTACAAGGACAGCGACTTCATCGAGCTTGCCCTGCTGGCGCAGAAAATGGGCAAGCAGGTCTTTCTCGTTGTAGAAAAGCTCAATGAGCTGCACCTCATTGCTGAGATTGCCGAGCGAGTCCGCGTCTGCCCAAACCTGGGGATTCGCATCAAGCTTGCCAGCTCTGGCAGTGGACGCTGGGAGGAATCAGCCGGAGACCAGAGCAAATTTGGGCTCAGCTCCAGTGAGCTATTGGAAGCACTCGACTTTGCCAGTGCCCGCAACCTTACCGCCAGTATCCGGCTTATCCACTTCCACCTCGGGAGCCAGATTACGAATATCCGGCGCATCAAGAACGCCCTGCGCGAAGCCGCACAGTTCTACGTTCAGCTTCGCCTCATGGGCTACCCCATCGAGTTTGTAGACGTCGGTGGAGGTCTAGGCGTTGACTACGACGGGACACGCTCTTCGGCACCGAGCAGCGCCAACTACTCAATCCAGGAGTACGCCAACGATGTCATTTCGGCGTTGGGCGAAGCAGCGGCGCGGCATGGTTTGCCGCACCCGCATGTCATCACAGAAGCCGGGCGGGCGTTGACCGCACACCATTCCGTGCTCATCTTCAACGTCTTGGAAGCGGCGGCTCTTCCCCAGTGGAACGATGCAGAACCGCTCCCCGAAGGGGAAGTCCATCCCCTGGTGCATGACCTCCACGAGTTGCTGCAGACGTTGTCTTCCCGCACGATGCTGGAGGCATGGCACGATGCCCAGCAGTATCGGGAGCAACTCCTGGAGCTATTCAACGTAGGCTTGGTGGACTTGCGTACGCGTGCACTCGGCGAGCGCCTCTTCTGGACGGTTGCCCGCCAGGTTTACCAGCTCAGTCAGGAGATGAAACACCCACCTGAGGAGCTGCGCTTCCTGCCGCGTATGCTGGCGGATAAGTACTTTGCCAATTTCTCGCTCTTCCAGTCCCTGCCAGATGCCTGGGCTGTGGATCAGCTCTTTCCCGTCATGCCGATCCATCGCCTTGCCGAGCGCCCGACGCGGATTGCGACACTCCAGGACATCACCTGCGATTCCGATGGGCATCTGGATCGTTTCGTCTGTGCCCGAAGCCTCTGTTCGTACCTCCCGGTCCACGAGCTGCGCCCGAATGAACCCTACTACCTCGGGGTTTTCCTGGTAGGCGCCTACCAGGAGATTCTGGGCGACCTCCACAATCTCTTTGGCGATACAAACACGGTGCACATCCGCGTGGACGAGGAAGGATTCCGCATCGAGCAAGTTGTCGATGGAGAGACAGTTGCCGATGTGCTCGGCTACGTGCAGTTCAACCCCAAACGCTTGGTGCGCACGATGGAGGCGTGGGTGAGCTCGGCAGTCAAAGAGGGGCGCATTTCCCTGCAGGAAGGACGGGAATTCTTGGCAATCTACCGGTCTGGGCTCTACGGCTACACGTACTTGGAATAATGCGCTGCTGGGGCATCTTCCTGCTCGGTCTGGGCTCTCTGGAGCTTTGTGCCCAGGAGCTTGTGACAGCTCATCACAGCTATACGCCCAACGGGGTTACAGCACTCCTCCACCGCGGATTCCGCTCCGCCGATGATGAGAGAGCTTGGGTCGTTGTCCTGGCACTCTCTCTGCCACTAGTGCAGCTACGCGATAGCCTCTGGCTTGTCGGCATTGCCAGCCATCTCCTGCAGGCGAACTCGCTCAACGACATTGGGTTCAATCCCCGTGGGGCACGGTGGGAGGAACAGCTCGTCCTCCTGTGGCAACGTTCCCGATGGAAATTCTACGGTGGGCTACTGCACTTCTGCAAGCACGAAATTGACAATGCCGACCCTCCTGATACTGACGAGCCTGTAGCTGGATACCAGCCGACAAAGCGTGTCCTGATTCTCCACGGACCCTTCGCAGGGGCGCAGTACCGCTCTGGCTGGGGCAGAGGATGGAGAGCCGTGCTGGAAGGGCGGGTGTACGGGTTCGTGATTGCCCAGGATTACCGCGTTCGGGGAACAGATGAGCTCCGGTGGCAGCGTCTGCGAGGATCTCTGGCTGTGCGCGCAAGCCTCGTCGCACATCTGGGACATTTGCGTAGTTTTGGGTCTGTAGCGTATCGGCTGGCGCTTTTCCAAGCGCCGGTAGTAGTGCGGCACGAATACCGTGGGGAGCTGGGCATCACGCTCGGTGCGCTCCCGATTGCGCTCTTCGGCTACGGAGAGCAGCTCTTCGATGACCTAGCACGCCCGTTCCCGCATCCCTCGCGGAGTTTTGGGTTCGGGCTCCGGTGGGTTGGCACTGAGTAAGCATCTGTTCCATAGCCTCCGAGGGCATCATGGGGTGGCGTAGCCTACTGCTGGGCATAGCGGTCTGGGGTGCCTCAATAGCTGGGGCATTCCCTCTGCGATGGACAGAGGGATTCGTCGAGAACCGTGGGCAGTGGGAGCTGCCGTGCCTGTACCTCTATGCCAAAGCTGGATTGACCGTTGGGGTTCTCCCCACAGCGCTTGTCTTCGATGCCTATGAGCAGTGGGTCGAATTCCTGCCAGATAGGTACGACAACCCAGGGCAGAGGCGTATCCACCGACGGGGGCACGTTGTCTGGCTGGAGTTCGAAGGGGCTATGCCGGCGCTGGGACGAATTCAGCTGGCAGAGCCGACAGTGCTCCACTTCATCCGCGGGCGCTCTGCTGAGAACTGGCACCACGATGTTCCTGTTGCCCGGATGGTGGAGCTGGTGGAGCTCTACCCTGGGGTTACCTTGCGGCTATGGGCAATGCCCGAGGGACCTCGGTACGACTTCGTTGTGCGTCCCGGTGCAGATCCTGCGCAACTGCGCGTGCGGCTGCGAGGGGCTGAGCGTGCCCTTGTTGCTCTCCAGGGCGATGAGCTCCGCCTATACGGGGCATACGGACCGGTTGTTGTCCACTCAGCCTTGCGGGCGTACCAGGAGATCGGGGAGCAGCGCGTGGAGATCCCCGTCCGCTTCGTGCTGGAAGCAGCTGGGGCGGGAGCATATCGCCTCCGCTTCGCACTGGAAGGCTACGACATGCGCTATCCTCTCGTCATTGACCCCATTGTGTATGCTACCTGCATTGGCACCGCCGCCGATGAGCGGGCACCGGCGCTCCAGCGCCTCTCCGATGGCTCGATTCTGACCGTTGTGCAGGCAGAAGAGCTCAGCTTCCGGATGACCCCGGGCGCCTACGATACGACTTACAATGGCTTGGCCGATGTCGTTGTGCTCAAGCTGGACCCGACACTGCGCCGGCTGCTGTTTGCTACCTACCTTGGGGGCAGTGGTTCAGATCTCCCAGCTGTCGTCGGGGTTGAGTCCAGCGGCGAGATTCTGGTGGGCGGCTCGACGAATTCCCCGGATTTTCCCGTGCGCAATCCTTACCAACAGCAATTGCGGGGCGGGATGGATCTGTTCGTGACACGGCTGACAGCGCAAGGCTCCCAGCTCCGCTGGTCTACGTACGTCGGGGGTAGTAGCGATGATATTGCCACCACGGGCTCGGTGCGCCGGGATGGGATCGTTGTCCTGGCAGGGCGGACGCAGTCCTCAGATTACCCGACAGTCTCCGGAGCCTATCAGCGGACGTATGCCGGTAACTGGGATGTCTTCCTAACAGCGGTCAGCAATACAGGCGCCTCGCTGAGTTTCTCCACTTTCCTGGGAGGCTCTGATAACGAGTCAGCCTGGTCTGTCTACACCGACCCCGAAGGCTACACGTACCTCTGTGGCGAGACCTCTTCGTCGAACTTCCCAAACTACCCTGTCCCTACGTTTCAAAACCCGGGCAATCGCCCCTACGACCGAGACTACAACGGTGGGACTCGGGATGCTTTCGTGGCGAAGTTCCGTCCGACGAGCGCGACACTGCAGTACTGCACGTTCCTTGGCGGGGATCAAGAGGACTACGCAACCGGGATTATTGCCCGGGACAATGGAGAGGTGTGGGTCGTTGGCGTTACGCGCTCCTCGAATTTCCCCGTCACAGCAGTACCGTACCAGAGGCAGTTGGCAGGTGGCGCGGATGGATTTCTGTGTCGCTTCACCAGCCAGGGCTTGGGGACAGGTGCTCTTCTCTATTCGAGCTTCCTTGGCGGCTCTGCCGATGATGAGCCGCGGGCTGTGGTGGAATTCAACAACGCTCCGATCGTAATTGGGTGGACCCGCTCGGCAAACTTTCCCGTCACTCCCGATGCGCATAGCTCGCGTCCGATCGGGGGGCAGGACATCTTCATCACGGTCTTCCCCGATCTGTTGCCGTACGAGCTCAGCTACAGCACTTTCCTGGGCTCGCCGCGGGATGAGCGTCCACTGGCTGCCGTTATGGATGCTCGGGGAGATTTCTACCTTGCTGGGGAGACGAACTCTGCTGAGCTGTGCCGCGCCGCTGAGGGCTTTCAGAACACCGCTGGTGGGGGCTGGGATGCCTTCGTGGTGAAGTTTGTGCGGGCAACTCTGACGCTCTTCTCCCCGCGGGGTGGGGAGCGTTTCTGCGCGGGAGCCGCTGTTACCGTTTCCTGGAACACCTCGAACACGCAGCCAGGGGACACGTTTCGCATCGAGATCAGCGCAAACCATCAGGAATGGACACCTATTGCAACCGTTGCAGGCACCACAACGTACATGTGGACGGTTCCCGCAACACAGCCTTCGGGGCGCTACTGGCTGCGTATCGTCCACGTTGCCTCAGGGCTTTCCGATGCGAGCGATTCCGCCTTCACCATTGCACAGCCTCCCAGCATTACACAGCAGCCACCGGATACGGTCCGCCTCTGCGTGGGAGACACCCTTGTGCTCCAGGTTTCTGCCTCGGGGGATTCGCTCACATACCAGTGGTATCGGGGTAATGCTCCCATTGCCGGCGCGCAGCAAGCAGTGCTGCGTCTCCCTATCACTGGTCTTGGGCAGGCGGGGCAGTATACGGTGCGGGTCCGCGGGAGCTGTCCTCCGGAGCTGAGCAGCCGGGCAACAACTGTCCTGGTCGAAGAACGCCCGCGCATTGCGCGTATGCCGGAGGATGTCAGCGTGGAGGCGGGACAACGGGCGTGTTTCTCAATCAGTGCTGAGGGGGGAACAAGCCGTCGGTATCAGTGGCTCAAAAACGGCGTCCCCATTCCCGGGGCGACAGACACAAACTTCTGCATCCTGGCGGCAACGGTAGCCGATACGGGGCTATATCAGTGTGTGGTCTGGAACCGCTGCGGAAGCGATACAAGTGCTCCTGGTCGGCTCCAGATTCGGGTGGGTGTTCGTTCAGAGGAGCTGACCCCGCTTCAATTACGATGGCTTCCCTCGCCGGAGGCACCACAGCGTGTGCAGATTGTGCTTCCGGAACCTTGGGCAGTACGCTCGGCACTCTACTCTGTGCTTGGGGTTCGGGTGGCTGAAGGAACGGTGGAGCTGTCTGTCGAGGGGCTTCCCAGCGGGGTCTACTGGTTGGTGGTCGAGAGTGGTCACTCTTCGCGGTGGGTCAGGGCAGTGGTGCTCCTCCGGTAGCGCTCCCAAATATCCTTGCCGGAGAAGGGATCTGGGAGGAGCTGGGAGAGGAACCAGAGAGCGGTGCGCCCTTGCCGTATGCCTTCGGCGAGGATGAGGAGCTGAGGGGTGAAGTCATGGAGTAATTGCCGGCACGCACCGCAAGGGGCAACAGGGGTATCGGTATCGGTCAGTAGGACCAGCAGGACGAAGTCTCGGCGTCCGTTCGCCACGGCTGCTCCCAGGGCTACGCGTTCGGCGCAGAGCGTCAGTCCGTAACTGCTACATTCCACGTTGCAACCGTGCCAGATTGTGCCATCGGTACAGAGCAGTGCTGCCCCGACGGGGAAGTGAGAGTACGGAGCCCAGGCGTGCTGGAGTGCCACCGACGCAGCGCGGCGTACCTCTTCCAGCTGAGCGAGGAAGGTGTCGTAGAAGTCACGATGAGCACTGCGCCAACGAGCGGCTTCCAGGCGGGCTTGAGTATCGGTCTCGGGGGCGTGGAGGGCATAGTATGCCCGCACAAGTGCCTGCCATCGGTGTTCGGCGAGAGCTTCGGGAGAACTCATCAGGAGGACGGTGCTGACGGGACGGTTTCGTGTTTTGCCTGTCCGTTCCAGGCAACGTTGAGCAGGCGGGCTGCCAGGGCATCGTTGAGGCGACGCACCGGAGTCCGATGGGGAGCAGAACGCAGGAGTTCCGGCTCTGTTTCTGCTTCCCGGGCGATGGAAAGCAGGGCATCGGCAAAAGCGTCCAGCGTCTGCTTGGTTTCTGTCTCCGTCGGCTCAATCAGCAGGGCTTCCGGGACGATGAGGGGGAAGTAGACCGTGGGCGCATGGAATCCATAGTCGAGCAAGCGCTTGGCGATATCCATCGTGCGCACGCCGAAGCGCTTGAAAGCAGCGGCGGAGACCACGAACTCGTGCATGGGCGTCTCTGGGTACGGCTGTTGGTAGACGTGCCGGATACGGCTCAGGAGGTAGTTCGCGTTGAGAATCGCATCGCGGCTGACGCGCTGGATGCCGTCCGCGCCCAGCATGCGGATGTACGCATACGCGCGGATGAACATCCCGACGTTGCCGAAGAAGCTGTGGACACGTCCAATGCTCTTCGGGGCGTCCCAGTCCAAGGCATAGCGCTCACCGCGGCGAACGATGCGCGGCACAGGCAGGTACGGGGCAAGGCGGTCGCTGACACAGACAGGACCTGCTCCGGGTCCTCCCCCACCGTGTGGGGTGGAGAAGGTCTTGTGCAGATTGACATGGAGGCAATCCACGCCCATATCGCCGGGGCGGACAAGCCCGATGAGGGCATTGAGATTTGCCCCGTCCATGTAGAGGAGGGCACCTGCCTGGTGAACGAGGCGCTCGATGGTGAGGATGTCCCGCTCGAAGATACCGAGTGTGTTCGGGTTAGTCAGCATGAGGGCGGCGACGTCATCGCCCAGGTGGCGTTCTAATTCACCCAGATCGATGCGTCCAGCGCTATTGGAGCGGATGGTGACTACTTCAAAGCCCACCATGGCTGCTGAAGCGGGATTAGTGCCGTGGGCAGAGTCGGGGATGAGAATTTTCCGTCGCTGAGCTTCTCCACGGTCGAGGTGATAGGCGCGGATCATCAAGATGCCGGTCAGTTCGCCGTGTGCGCCCGCTGCGGGCTGGAGCGAGACGGCAGCAAGCCCCGTGATGCTCTTGAGCGCCTCTGCCAGCTCGTCCATGAGCTGGAGCAGTCCCTGGACGGTCTCCTCCGGTTGCAGCGGGTGCGCGTGCCGGAAGCCTTCCAGGGCAGCGACGCGCTCGTTGAGCTTCGGGTTGTACTTCATCGTACAGGACCCCAGGGGATAGAAGCCCGTATCGACCGAATAGTTGAGCTGCGACAGGCGGACGTAGTGTCGCAGCAGTTCTGGTTCGCTCACCTCAGGGAGTAGTGCCGGCTGGTGTCGCAGGAGGTGTGCCGGGAGCAGTTCGTCCAGTGGCTGTTCAGGGACGTCCAGCGGGGGGAGCGAGAATGCTCGCCGTCCCGGTTGGCTCTTCTCAAAGATGAGGGGCTCCATCGTGGTCTGTGTCTGTGTTTACACGTTCCAGCTCCATCAAGGCTTTGCGGGCAGCGTGCTGCTCGGCCTCTTTCTTGCTGCGACCTCTCCCAACGCCGAGGCAGTGCTCGCCCACGTAGACACCGACGACGAACTCCTTGGCATGTGCTGGTCCACGTTCGGAGAGAACCCTGTACTGGGGGGGAGCTTCGCCGCGGGCTTGGAGGTACTCCAGCAGCAGGCTCTTGTAGTTGGTGTCTTGCAGGAGATGTTCCTCCTCGGCGATGGGAAGTAAGCGGTCCCGTACAAGAGCGCGGGCAGCCTCCAGACCGTGGTCAAGGTAGACAGCGGCAATGAGCGCTTCGAGGGCATCAGCCAGGGGAGCGTCGCTGCCACGTTCGATAGCATGGCGGGCGCTGGGGCTGGCAGTCAGCCAGCGTTCCAGAGTGAGTTTGCGGGCACAAATTGCCAAGGTCCGCCGATTGACTAGCCACGTTCGCATCTTGGTTAGCTCCCCCTCTGGAAGTTCGGGGTAGCGTTCGAAGAGGTACTCCGCTGTCAGGAAACCGAGGAGGGCATCGCCGAGGAATTCCAAGCGTTCGTTTGAGACAACTCCCGGGCGGGTAAACCGGTGCAGCGCCGAACGATGCAGCAGGGCTTGCTCATAGTACGGGGCTTTGCGGATAGGGAAACCGAGCCTCTGTTCCAGCTCCTGCTTGGATGCGCGCGAAAGCGTCCCTATTGGCGGGAAGAGCCGGGAGTGCACCTGCTCAATAGGGGAGCGCTCTTGCGGGCAGAGCCAGCGCCGGAGAGCATCGAGCGCTCTGTGTAGGCTACTCTTGAAATTCCGCAAAGCAGAGCGTAACATTATGGCCGCCGAAGCCAAAGGCGTTGCTGAGGGCGGCGCGGACACGCCGCTGCACAGGGGTATTGGGAACGTAGAAGAGATCGCACTCGGGGTCAGGGGTGCGGTAGTTGATCGTCGGCGGCAGCGTCTGGTGGGCGATTGCCAGCACGGTGGCGATGGCTTCCACCGCGCCGGCAGCTCCCAGCAGATGCCCAGTCATGGATTTCGTGGAGCTGACAGCGAGCCGATACGCATGCTCACCGAAGACGGTTTTGATTGCCAGCGTTTCGGTTTTATCGTTGTACGGTGTCGAGGTCCCGTGGGCGTTGATGTAGTCGATATCGGTTGGCTGCAGACCGGCATCTTCCAGCGCCCAGCGCATGGACAGGATTGCTCCTTCGCCATTCGGGATGGGCTGGGTGATGTGGTAGGCATCATCGCTGAGCCCGAAGCCCTTGAGCTCAGCGTAGATTTTCGGAGCATCGCGGCGAATGGCGTGATCGAGAGCTTCCAAGACCAAGATGCCGGCGCCTTCGCCCATGACGAAGCCGTCCCGCTCAGCATCGAAGGGGCGGCTGGCAGTCTGGGGCGAATCGTTCCGTGTAGAGAGAGCTTTCATTGCATTGAAGCCGGCAATACCCATCGGGCAGATGGCCGCTTCGCTGCCCCCGACGATGACTACATCAGCCAGCCCGCGCTCGATGAGCATCATGCCATCAGCAATGGCATGCGCGGAGGTCGCGCAGGCAGAGACCGTGCTGTAGTTCGGTCCTTTGAGCCCATAGCGGATGGCAATGAGCCCTGGGACAATGTCCACGATGAACATGGGGACGAAGTACGGCGAGATGCGGTCAGGCTTCCCGTTGCGCTCGAAGAGCCGCTGCTGTTGCTCGTGGTACGTCCACATCCCGCCTACGCCAGAACCAACCACGACCCCGACTCGGTAGGGATTGAGCCGGCTGAAATCCAGCCCGGCGTCTTCAACCGCCATGACGGTTGCAGACATGGCAAACTGCGCGAAGAGGTCCATCCGCTGGATGTCCTTGCGGCTCATGTGGAGGAGCGGGTCGTAGTTTTTGACCTCGCAGGCAAAGCGGGTGTCGAACTGCGAGGCGTCAAAGCGCGTGATAGGAGCAGCACCGCTGCGCCCTTCCATCATCGCGCGCCAGAATTCCTCAACGCTGTTCCCAATGGGAGTCACTGCTCCCATGCCCGTGACAACGACTCGGCGTCGATGCTGCTGTGCCATGCCCCGATAGGTTATCCGCCAGACCCACTACCCTGCTCGGCGAGTCGCTGTTCGATATAGCGGACTGCGTCTCCAACGGTCCGGATCTGCTCCGCGTCGGAGTCCTCGATGGTGAGGTTGAATTCCCGCTCGAACTCCATGATCAGCTCCACGATGTCGAGCGAGTCAGCCCCCAGGTCATGCATGAAGGATGCTTCGAGAGTGACCTGGGATTCTTCCACGCCGAGCTTCCGGACGATGATGTCGCGAACACGCTGTTCGACCGTCATTGTTGCGTATCCTCCACAACTTGATGGAACCACCGACTTCTTCCAGGTGGCGCGGCGGGCTCAGAGCGAGAGTCCGCCGTCCACCACGATTGTCTGCCCTGTGATGTACGATGCCTCTGGTGAGGCCAGGAATGCGACCACGGCAGCGATTTCCTCTGCCGAAGCAACACGCCCCAGTGGGATTGCCTGCCGGAGGGCATGCTGTTGCTGTTCGGGGAGCTGAGCCGTCATGGCTGTTTCCACGTAACCAGGCGCGACGCAGTTTACTAAAATATTGCGCGACGCCAATTCCCTTGCCAGAGCCCGGGTCAGCCCAATCAGACCAGCCTTCGCCGCCGCGTAGTTTGCTTGCCCCACATTGCCCATGATACCGACAACGGAGCCGATGTTGATGATCCGTCCGGAGCGGCGAGGCAACATCAGACGGACTGCTGCTCGTGTCCAGAGGAAGGCACCACGGAGGTTGGTATTCAGGACGCGATCCCACTGCTCGGTGCTCATCCGGACCAAGAGTTGGTCAGCGGTAATCCCGGCGTTGTTGACCAGGATATCCAGGCGCTGGCTTTCCTGCTGAATGTGGGCGCAGCAGCGTTCCGCATCCTCTTCCCGTGTCACATCAGCGGGTAGGAAGATCACGCAACGACCGTCGCGATTGAGTTCGTCTTCGATGTGTCGGGCGCGGTCTGCGCCGGTATGGTAGGTTGCGTAGACGAACGCTCCTTCGCGAACGAAGCGGCGCACAATCGCTTCGCCGATACCCCGACTTCCGCCGGTGACCAGCGCGACAAGCCCTTCAAGACGTCGGCTCATAGGATGAGTCTGCCCATATGCGTCGCACGTCTTCGGCAGTATCAATGCCCCGGATGCTGACTCCGGAAAGCGTTCGCTTGACAAGCCCCTGCAGGACTTTGCCCGGACCGACCTCGACGAATTCCCGGACTCCATCGGCATAGAGCCGCTGCAGCGTTTGTTTCCAGCGTACGGGCGAAGTCAGTTGAGCAATCAGGGCGTGTCGCAGCTGGTCTGGTTCCTGAAGAGGCTCGGCCGAGACGTTGCAGTAGATTGGGATCCTCGCACGCTGGAAGGGAGTTTGCTGAATGGCTTCTGCCAGGCGCTCCCGAGCAGGCTCCATCAGCGGGGAGTGGAAAGCTCCGCTGACAGGCAACTCCAGGACTTTGAGTGCCCCAGCGGCGCGGAGGCGTTCGGCGGCTATGCGAACCAACTCGGCAGAGCCGGAGATGACAAGTTGTCCGGGAGCATTGTAGTTGGCAGCCACAACAATCCCATTGCTCTGGGAGAGCTCAGCGCAGAGCGCCTCGACACGCTCGTCCTCCAAACCGATGACTGCAGCCATCATACCTGGGGAGTGCGAGCCTGCGTCAGCCATGAGCTGCCCACGGAGCCGGACCAGGCGTACAGCATCCTCGAAGGAGAGAACGCCGGCGGCATAGAAGGCTGCATACTCTCCCACCGAGTGTCCGGCAACAGCATCGGCGGGAAGGACATCTCGGAGGAGCTCAACGAGGATGGCTTCGTGTACGAAGAGCGCAGGCTGTGTGTACTGCGTCTGCCGGAGCTGCTCGTCCGGTCCGTTGAAGCAGAGGGTGCCGAGCGGAAAGCCCAGCAGAGACTCTGCGCGCTCGAGCAGCTCCCGGGCGCTCGGGAATGCCTCGACGAGGTCCCGAATCATGCCCACGTACTGAGAGCCCTGCCCAGGAAAGAGCCACGCCCGCATCGCTAGTCCGGCTTCGGGAGACTCCAACGCAGGTAGACAGCCCCCCAGGTATAGCCAGCGCCAAAGCTAACCAGGATAAGCCGATCGCCGTAATCGAGTTTCCCTGCCTGGTACCACTCCGAGAGGCACAAGGGGATCGTAGCGGCGGTGGTGTTGCCGTATCGGTCAATATTGACCATGACCTTGTCCATGCTCAGTCCCATACGTTCAGCCGTTGCTGTAATGATGCGCAGATTCGCCTGATGGGGCACGAGCCAAGCGATGTCTTCGGCACGCAGCCCATTGCGCTCCATGATCTGCAGGGTTACTTCCGCCATGCGAATGACAGCTTCTTTGAAGACCGTGCGCCCTTCCTGGAAGACGTAGTGCTCTTTGTTCTGGACCGTCTCCAGCGAGGGCGGCTTTGCGCTTCCGCCGGCAGGCATGTAGAGGTATTGCCCACCCTCGCCATTCATGTAGAGAACCGCATCCAGCACGCCGACATCAGGATTGTCGGACGGCTCCAGTAAGACAACTCCCCCGCCGTCACCGAAGAGCACAGCGGTTGCGCGGTCGTCAAAGTTGACAATAGAGCTCATCTTATCGGCGCCGCAGAGCAGCAGTCGGCGGGAGAATCCAGCCTCGACCAGCTTTGCCGCTACCACCAGGGCGTAGATGAAGCCCGAACAGGCTGCCGAGAGGTCAAAGCCCCATGCCCGAGTTGCACCGAGTTTGCGCTGGACCACAGCAGCGGTGCTGGGGAAGAAGTAGTCGGGCGTGACCGTAGCAACGATGATGCAATCGATGTCTTCTGCCGAGATGCCCCGGCGTTCCAAGCATTGACGGGCGGCAGGGATGATCAGATCGGATGTTGCCCCGTTGCAGGCAAATCGGCGTTCCCGGATACCGGTTCGCTCCACGATCCAGGCGTCACTGGTGTCCAGGTACTGCTCGAAGTAGCTGTTGGGGTAAACGGTTTCGGGCACATAGTGTCCAACCGAAGTGATCGCTGCGCGCGGCATGGGAATCCTCCAGCTTTAGGCACTGATGGGGTTGACCTGGAGGGCGGCTTCCAGGCGCTGGACCAGAGCGCGCTGGATGGCTTCGTGCGCTCGCAAGAGCATGTTGCGGATTGCAACAGGGCTTGAGCGTCCGTGTCCGACAATGACAACTCCTCGGACGCCCAGCAGGGGGACCCCGCCGTAACTCTGGTAGTCAAATTCTCGCAGTAGACGCCGCAGCGTTGGGCGGAAGAACCACAAGAACACGCGTCGCCATAGGTCCCGACTTGCCAGCGAGCGGAGCCGTGCTCGCCACGCAGCGGCAAGACTTTCCCCGAACTTCAGCAGAATGTTGCCCACGAAGCCGTCGCAGACAACTACATCGGCAGCCCCGCGCAGGATATCCCGCCCCTCAACATTGCCGATGAAGTTCGGGCAGTGACTCTTCAGGAGTCGGTAGGCTTCACGAAGCGTGCTCGTGCCCTTGCTTTCCTCCTCGCCGATATTGAGCAGCGCAACCCGCGGGCGCTCAATGCCGAGCAGCTCCCGGGCGTAGACACTGCCCATGAGGGCAAATTCATAGAAGTGGCGGGGTTTGCAGTCTACGTTTGCGCCGACATCCAGCAGGATAGATGGATGATGCCGCTCCGTGGGGACCAGTGTCCCGATGGTCGGACGAGAGACGCCGGAAACCTTTCCCAGAAGTAGCGTGGCAGCAGTTACCACAGCACCGGTGTTTCCTGTGGAGACAACGGCGTCCACCTCGCCGCGGGCATGCAGCTCGATACTGAAGACAAGGGAAGAGTTGCGCTTATGCCGGACGGCGCTGGTCGGGTCATCCTCCATCGTGATGACCTCTTCAGCATGCAGAAGCGGCAAGCGGTCGAGGCTCACATGGAAGCGCTGAGCAACCTCGCGGACGCGCTCCCGATGCCCGACTAAGAGGATTTCCACACCGTGACGACGCAGTTCTGCCAGAGCTTGGACGGCGCCGAGCAGTTCATGAGCCGGGGCGAAATCCCCGCCCATCACATCGAGAGCGATTCGAAGCGGGCGTGTGGGCATCACAGCGCGAGCACTTTCCGACCTCGATAGAACCCGCAGGAAGGGCAAGCTCGGTGGGGCTCTTTGGCTTCTCCACACTGAGGGCAGCTTTCCACGGTCAGCTGGGGATGTTTGTAATGTGTCCGGCGTTTGTCTCGCCGTGAGCGGGAATGGCGGCGTTTCGGGTTCGGCATCGCTCGATTTACTCCGGTTTGTTCAACAAATGGCGCAGCGGAGCCCAGCGTTCATCCTCCACTGCCGGGGGTGCTGCGTACTGCGGGTAGAGCTGCTCGAAGGGAATATCCCGGTATGCCGGAGCAATGCGCTTCATCGGCAGGTGAACCGCTAGCTCTTGCCGTACCTCTTCGGCAAGGTCAATGTGCGTGTCGTCTTCGCGAATGACCTGCAGCTCGTAGGTGCGGTCACGCTGCTCTCCCTGCCGCAAGAGGTAGAGGTCTGTATCGGCAAGGTAGGCAACTTCGATTTCGGCTTCGACCCATTCGGTGTACTCCTCCAATGTGCGGTCGCAGATGAGATGTGCCTGGCAGCGGGCAACACCGACGAACGTGTAGCGGCGTCCGACCTTTTCCAGTGTCCCCGTCAACGTTATCTCACCGAAGAACTCCGGTGCCATATCAGCGATACTCTCTGCTGGGGCGGTCAGGAAAATCTCGTAGTGACCGTCACGGAGCCCCTGAATGCGGATAGAAAGCGCGGATGCCATGGTCGGGCAGCTGCGGTTCGCTACTCGGACTGCAAATATACGGAGCTGGCAAGCCCTTCTAAGGCGCGCTGGCATACGAGCTGCAAGAGCTTTGGTAATTTTGTTCGCCATAGCCTCGGGGGAAGATTGTGGTGTGTGCGTGCCGATACCTCTCTGTCCTGGCTGGCATCCTTGGGTGCTGTCCCGCTGTGCTGGCGGAGTCGACAATCGTGGTGCCGGACACAGCCCTCTGGCAGGGGCAACGGGCAATACTCCCGGTCTGGAGCCAGCTGCACCTTGTGGAGAACTCCGCCCCGTTGAAGCTCGTGCTCCTCTACAGCGCTCACCGATTGCGCATGCTGAGAGCTTTCCCTGATTCACTGTCGGGCTTCTGCTCTACGCTGAGCTTCCACGATACGCTGCTCTCTGGCGATACGGGGCGACTGGAGCTGATCTGCACGCCCTCTGTTGAGATCGGAGAGTACCGCGGGGTCTTTGCCTGGTTGGAGCTTGAAGTGCTGGCAGGGCGGGATACGCTTGCCTGGATTTCTCCTCTGGAGCTCCTCGGCAATGGGACTCCGCTCTCGGTCAGCGGACGCGGGGGACGCATCCGCATTCTGGGGGGACCTCCTGTGGAGCCGGTGGGAATGGAAGGGGTGTGGGTGGGGGCTGCAAATCCCTTTCGGGAGGAGCTTGTCCTTCGCTATAGTGTTGCTCGCTCGGGGCGGGTTGCGTTCCGGATCTTTTCTCTTTCGGGCAAGGAAATCCCAGTGGAGCCCTCCGCCGTTGAAGTCCCGCGGATGGGGACCTACACGCTGCGCTTCCGTTTCCCGCCCTGGGAAGTTGCCAGCGGCGGCTATGTCGTGCAGATGGTAACGGAGTCCGGCGGCGTCTACCTCCTTCCGGTGATGTGTGTGAAATGAGCCTGCATGCGTTGCGCGCTTTCCGTGCTCTCCTGGTGGGCGTGCTCGTAGGGGGTCTTGCCCCGAGCCTTCGAGCAGAGATCAGCTCGGAGGGACGGGAATTCTGGCTCTGCTTCCAGCGTAACCACGAGGAGAGTGGGAACGAGGTCCTCACGCTCATGCTCTTCCTGACCAGCCGATGGGAGGCACTGGTTCGCGTGACGATCCCCGGGCTTGGGTTCGACACGCTGCTTCAGCTGCCTGCACGGACGGTGGTGCCTCTTGCTATCCCGCCAGCTGCGGAACTGCGCAGCTCGGATCAGGTGGAGGTCAGAGCCGTCCATATCCAGGCAGATACCCCGGTAGCTGTCTACGCCCTGAACCGTCGTCGGCAGAGCACGGATACCTACATGGCGCTTCCCTTGACGGCATTGGGAACGGAATACCGCGCGGTGTGCTATCCGCGGCTTTCGGCTGCTTTCGTGCCGCAGATCGCTATCGTTGGGACAGCTGATAGCACCGAAGTTATACTCTCTCCGCCTGAGCCCTTTGTGCAGAGAGCTAAGGAGTTGGGAACTCGGGTCAACGAGGAGTTTCTAAGCCCCCGGCGTATTGTGCTCAATCGCGGTGAGGTCTATCAGGTTTGGGGACCTTCCTCCGGGGAGCCGGCGGATCTTACCGGGCTGCATATTCGAGCCTCACGCCCGGTGGCGGTCTTCAGCGGGCATGTCTGCGCCTATGTGCCGCTTACCGTTCCGGCGTGCAACCATTTGGTCGAGCAACTCCCGCCGGTGCAGAGTTGGGGACGCCATTACTACGTGGGCAAATTGCGGTGGCGCTCGCGCTATGTCGTCCGTGTAGTGGCGCACTATCCAAACACGCAAGTTTTCATCAACGACCGCCCAATACTCCGCCTCGGTGCCGGCGAGTTTTGGGAGCAGACCTTCACCGAGAACGTGCAAATCACGGCAGACAAGCCCATCTTGCTGGCGCAGTTTTCTGAGGGCTACCAGAACGGGGATTCTGTTGGCGATCCGATGATGCTGCTCTTGACCCCGAGCCAGCAGTTCCTGCCGTCATATCGCTTTGCCACTCCCGTTCAGGGCGAATGGCGCCATTTCCTCAACCTCGTAGTACCGCTTTCGGCAGTTAGCTCTCTGCGATTCGATGGAGCGCCGATTCGGGCGAATTTCGAGCCGGTCGGGAAAAGCTCCTATGCCATTGCCCAGATTGAAATCCCGTACGGTTCCCATGTGGTAGAAGCAGATGAACCATTTGGCTTGTACGCGTATGGCTTCGGCTATGGCGCGGATTCCTACGATGCGTATGGGAATCCTGTCGGGCAAGCCTTCCGCGCGGTGGAGCAACAGCAAGATGTCTTGCCGCCGATTGCGGAGATTTCCCAGCAGCGGGATCGAGTTGAGGTAGTCATGCGCGACGATCGTCCGTTGGACCGTGGCTTGTCCGAGGTTCGGATTCTCCGCAGTGAAAACTTGCAGGGCAGGCTCCCGCTGATTACACCGGGGATGTTGCGGGCGGAGGCATCCTTTGCACCAGTCAATCCCAAGAGTTCCGGCTATGCGGTGCTGGCGCTCACCGATGTGGCGGGTAATCGGTCGGTGGTCACGCTCTGCTATACGTATGATCTGCGGGAAGAGAGCTTCCTGTTTGTGCTCTGTGACGGAGAGTATCCAGAGTGTGTGCCTGCGGTTCGGCTGTGGTTTGCAGGTGGGTACCTCCAGCTTGCCAATGTACACCACCGTGCGGCGGTACCGCGGGCGGGAAATCTCCCGCCGATGGACGGGGTTTTCCGTGATGCGACTGGATGGGCAGGTATTGGTGGAGTTTTGGCTGGGATACGGCTTTCGCCGGACTGGGGGCTAGCGGCTCGGGTGAGCCTGGAACTATACGGAGGCACGCTGGCAGCGCCAGATACTGTGCTGCGGCGAGTGCGCCAGTCCGATGGGAGTGTGACGAATTTCCAGGAAGAACGCCTGTTGACCTTGAAGGCGCCGTATCTCGGGGTTGGAATCAGCGCTCTGTGGTTTGGTCTCGGGAGACTCTATCTTCAGGGAGAGCTTGTCCTCCACGTTCGGCTCGGGAGTGCCATTACGCTGCAGCGGCGCATTCTCCAGCCGCCTGGGTATGTGTACAGCCAAACGCAGACACCGGAGTTTGAGGAGTCTGTGGGCACCTTTTCCGGGTTGCGTGCCTTCTATGGCAGTGCGGCGCTCGGCGCAGGGCTCTCCTATCCTCTCACCACGAGCTGGTCATTCCTGGTCGAGGCGTTTTACCGGCTGGGGCTATCGGATTTGGTTACTGTTGGGCGCTGGCGGCTCAACCAGCTGGGCATGCGCCTTGGGGTGCTCTATCGCTGGTGGCGCTAGCCGGCACCTTCAGCGGTTTCTTCCGCCGATACCTTGGGAGCTACCACGGTGACGATCACAGTATCCGGGTGTTCCAGGATGCGGAAGGTGGGGAAGGAGAGGTCCCGGACGTGGAGCGATTGCCCAATCTCAAGCCCCGAGATGTCAATGGGAATGTGTTCGGGGAGATCTTTGGGAAGGCATTCAATGCGCAGAGCATGGATGAAGTGCTCCAGAATCCCCCCTTTGGTGACCCCAACGGGGGTTCCTGTCAGGACAACGGGGACCTCGACCTCCACCGGGCGGTTAGCTGTCACCAGCTGGAGGTCGAAGTGGATGGGAACATCGGTCACGGGGTCGAAGGCGGTATCTTTGAGGACGCACTCATAGGTCTGTGCCTCGCCTTCGATGGAGAGCCGGATAACGTGGGTCCCCCGGGAGGTGAGAACAGCACGTAGTCCGTGGAGCCGTGCAGCAATCGGGATAGGAGTGATACCGCTGCCGTAGAGGATTCCGGGGACAAACCCTTGGCGACGGAGCGCGCGTGCTGCCGCACGCCCGCTGGGACGCCGTTGAACGGTCAGGCTGAGGGTTTCTGCCATCGCTGCCTCGGGAGATTATCGCACAATTTCAAACAGAGAGCTGATAGAGGTGTTTTCGTGCGTCCGCACGATTGCTTCGGCAAACAGATGGGCAACAGAGATGACCCGCAACTTCGGGGAAGGACGCCGAAGCGGGATCGTGTCTGTGACATAGATATGGGAGATAGCGCTGCACTGCTCGATGCGCTCGATGGCGTTACCGGAGAGCACCGGATGGGTGCAGGCACCGATGACCTGGCGGGCACCGGCACGCTTGAGCGCTTCGGCACACTGGACGAAAGTGCCACCGGTGTCAATGATGTCGTCGACGATGACGGCGTTTTTACCAGCGACGTCGCCGATGACTGTGAGGACTTCGGCGACGTTGTGTGTCGGGCGTCGCTTGTCAACGAGCACCAAGTCCGCGTCGAGTCGTTTGGCGTACGAGCGAGCAAGGCGGGCACTGCCTACGTCTGGGGCGACGACAGCCACATTGTCCAAGTGCTCCTCCCAGAGGGCTTTGATGAGCATGGTGGAGGCGTAGAGGTGGTCCAGCGGGATATCGAAGAAGCCTTGGATTTGCGGCGAATGCAGGTCCATAGTGATGACGCGGTCTGCACCTGCTCCCGCAATGAGGTTCGCGACAAGCTTTGCTGTGATGGAGACTCGGGGCTGGTCTTTGCGGTCTTGCCGGGCGTAACCGAAGTAGGGGATAACAGCTGTGATTCGGCGCGCCGAGGCACGCCGTGCGGCATCAATCAGGATGAGGAGCTCCAGCAGATTGTCCGCCGGGGCGAAGGTGGACTGGATAATGAAGAGGTCCACGCCCCGGATGTTCTCCTCATACTTGACCCAGATTTCGCCATCGCTGAAGTTGCGAATAGTAACCTGTGCCAGCGGTCGCCCCAGAGCCTCCGCAATTCGCTCTGCGAGAGCAGGGTTTGAGCGCCCTGCGACGATTTTGAGCTCTTCCATGGACTCTTCGAGGCTCCCCACAGCATGCTGGGGCGGTAGGATTCGAACCTACGCATGGCGGCTCCAAAGGCCGCTGCCTTACCGCTTGGCGACGCCCCAATGAGGCGTACAAAATTACAGCTTTCCCCCTCCTGCAGGGGGCAAGAGGTATCTGCGGTGGCAAAGCCTCGCTGTCTCCCGGAGGCTCTGTATTTTCGCGTGCCTTTGAGCAGCACCGTTGACCTCCGCAGGCAGCGGTGCTGTTTGTCATATTGGGCAGTGTTGCCCATGCGCTAGCGGCTGGCAGGTTGAGACTTGACGTTGGGATGTCACAAGCTGTTCCACGCTCGTGGACTGTCTTCCGGCGTCCCACTCCCCTTCACCTGCCAGGGCTGCGGTTGTGCTGGCTACTTCAGCACAATGATATGCTCTGCTCCCGGGTATGGAGCAGGGGGTGCAACAGCATGGAGGGGTAGCGATGCAGGCACTCGGAAGACAGGTGCTCATCGAGCTCTACCAGTGCGATCCCGAAGTGCTCAATTCTGAGCAGCGCATTCGGGAGATTCTGGTAGAGGCAACGCGCCGCTCGGGCGCCACGATTGTCTCCGACACCTTCCATACCTTCAGTCCTCACGGGGTCAGCGGAGTGGTGGTCATTGCCGAATCGCACGTCTCCATCCACACGTGGCCTGAGTACGGCTATGCCGCTGTTGATGTCTTCACGTGTGGGGAGCGCATCGATCCGTGGATTATCGCGGACTACCTCCGCCGGGAACTCCGGGCGCAGAGCAGCTCCTCGATGGAGCTCAAGCGGGGGCTCTTCCGCGAGCCTGTGCGGCATAAACCGCTCCCGACCGAGGAGCCTGCTCTGCCATAAGGGGTCTTCCCCGGCTCTGGACATGTCCCATCAACGACGGGAATCCCGTGGGCGGAGAGTTCCGCTACGCTGAGTACTATACCGCGCACGCTGGCTTTACGACAGATATCGAGAACATCCTCTGTGACCGCCGCAGCTCTTACCAGCGGATTACTGTCGTGGAATCCCGTGCCGTCGGGCGCATGCTCCTGCTGGATGGTGCGGTGATGGTCACAGAGTGGGACGAGTTCATCTACCACGAAATGCTTGTCCATCCTGCTCTATTCCTCCTGCCGCAGCCGCGGCGTGTGCTGGTCATTGGCGGAGGAGATGGAGGCACAGTCCGGGAAATCCTGCGTCACCCTTCGCTGGAACATGTTGACCTGGTGGAGATCGATGCCGAGGTGGTTGCTGTTGCCCGGGAATTTTTCCCGGCACTCAGTGCAGCACTGATGGACCCTCGGGTGTGCATCTACTACCGAGATGGTGCGCAGTTCGTAGCGCAGGCACCCGATGCGAGCTACGATGCGATCTTCGTAGATTCAACGGATCCCGTCGGAATCGCTGGCGGACTTTTCGACGAAGCCTTCTACCGGCACTGCTGCCGCATCGTGACAGCGGAGGGAGTCTTGGCGCTCCAGTCTGAATCCCCCCTGCATCCGGTCTATCGGGAGACATTGCCCCGGGTTCATCGCCTACTGCGCCCGCTTTTTGCGCATGTTGCCTCGTATCTGGCGCCGATCCCGACCTATCCAACGGGGCTGTGGTCCTTCACGCTCGCCTCGAAGCGGTGGGACCCCGTTGACGATTTCGTCCCGGAGGATGCCTGGCAGCGGTATCGGAATCTTCAAGGCACGCTCCACTACTACGACCCCGGACTCCATCGGGCTGTTTTCGCTTTACCCGTCTTTGTCCAGCGCCTATTAGCGTCAGGCTCTCCCTCGGAGGGCTCCTCGGACCAGCTCTTGTAGGCGGTCTACCACACGGTGGATATCGAACTGGGAGCGCGCAAGCAGATACGCACGCTGACCAGCTTCGCGCCGACCAGCAGGGTCGGAGAGCCATTGCTCTACAGCGGCGGCAAGAGCGGCTTCGTCTTCAGCAACCTCCCCGATGCGGTGTGTGCGGATGAGTTCATCGGGATCATTCCGTAAACTGAGAGTGGGTACCCCGTGGAGACATGCCTGGATGACTGTGTTGGGGATTCCTTCGAATTCGAATTCGGAGGTCAGCACAAAGAGCGAGGCACGGGCGAAGAGTGCTGCCGTATCTCGGAAAGAGACCGGACCGAAGTAAGAGAAATTCGCCAGCTGGCGTGCCGCATGCTCAACAGTTGCCCGAAGCGTTCCGTTCGGGGCAGCCCCTGCCATCAGAAAGTGGGCGTTGCAGTGCTGAAGCCGGTGTGCTATGCGGACGAAGACCAGCGGCTGTTTCATCGGTGTGAGATTTGCTAACCAGAGCACTACGGGGGGAAGCTCTGTGCGTTCGGGAGGGGGCGGAGGCAGAGGATGCCCCGAGCCGAGAAGCTGCGGCTCTTTCCCAAGGACGGCACGGAGGGTTTCTCGCTGGTAGCGGGTCTGGGCAAGGACTAATCCAGCTGAGCGTATTGCCCGTTGGATGGCGAAATCTGCCGCGGCGGCTTCCAGGAGCCGTGCCGGCAGTAACCACCAGGGAGAGCGGCGGTATCGCAGTCGTTTGCGCACGAACTTCCAGCGGCGGGCGCTATTGTCGGCGTTACTGCACCAGACAAAAAGCGCATCGTGCCGGCGGCTATATCGGGCTGCCAGTACACTTTCGGGTAACTTCCCTCGCTGGTAGAGCACATCCGGGGCAAATGCTCGCAGGATGTCTTCGGCTCGGCGCATCCAGCGTGGGTGAAACCAGCCTCGGAGACCCCTGCCGCAAGCAGGCAGCGAGATCAGCGTGAGCTTTCCCTCCGTCCGTTCCCACGCTGTTGGATGCCCAGACAAGAGAACCAGAACATCCTCCCCACGTCGGGCCAGCTCTTGAGCAATGTAGTAAACTTGCACGTTCGACCCTGAGACAACCACGGTGGGGTCATCTACCCATACTTGTGCCAGCAAAGCCCACCGCATGGAGCCTACACGTATCCGTAGAAACGACAGATCGTCAAGGCAACCTGCTCGATTTCTTCCTCTGTAAGCTCCGGATACATCGGCAGCGCTAAGACCTGCCGGGCTGCCCGTTCGGCTTCAGGGAAATCGCCTTCCCGGTAGCCTAAGTGTGCGTATGCAGGCTGGAGGTGAGCCGGGAGAGGGTAGTACACATTGGCCTGGATGCCGTTTGCTTCAAGGTAGCGCCAGAGCTCGTCGCGCCGTTCCGCGCGGACAACGTAGAGATGCCAGTTCGGGCAGTGTCCGGGGCGAACGGTTGGATGGTGAATCTCAGGGATGGTCAGAGAACGCCGGTAGAGCTGTGCCAGCTGTTGCCGGCGTTGGTTCCAGCGCTCCAGGTAGGAGAGTTTGACTCGCAGGAAGGCTGCCTGGAGCTCGTCGAGACGGCTGTTATAGCCCGGAAGCACGCTCCGGTAAGGAGATACCTGCCCATAGTTGCGCAGGAGGCGAAGGCGGTGAGCGAGTTCTTCCTCGTCGGTGACAACGGCACCGGCATCGCCGTATGCTCCGAGATTCTTCGTGGGGTAGAAGCTGAAGCAGCCGATGGTTCCGAACGTCCCTGCAGGTCTGCCGTGGTAGAGACTCCCGTGGGCTTGGGCTGCATCCTCGATGACGGGAATGCCTGCCGAGCGGGCAATTGCCAGAATCGGTTCCATCTCGGCGCAGTGTCCAAAGAGATGGACCGGCACAAGTGCTCGCGTGCGCGCAGAGATCGCTCTCGGCAGCAGTTCGGGATTGAGCGTGTAGGTGTCGGGCTCGATATCCACGAAAACTGGACGCGCCCCAACCATAGCGATTGCCGCAATGGTTGGGATTGCCGTAAATGGCGTGGTGATCACTTCGTCACCGGGCCGCACGCCTACGGCAAGCAGCGCCAGTGCTAGGGCTTCTGTGCCTGAGGCTACCCCGTAGGCGAAGCGCCGACCAAGCCAGCGGGCAAATTCCTGCTCGAAGGCTTCCAGTTGCGGTCCAAGGATATACACCCCGCTGCGTAGAACTTCCTCAGCTGCGCGGAGCAGCTCCGGGAGCAGCTCCTCGGTCTGACGCCGCAGGTTACACCGTTCGACCTTCCAGGCGACCATCGAGGTGATCTTGGATCCAACCAACTCGGCGCAAGAGCCGGTGGAGACGCGGCTCCAGCCAGAGCACCCCGAGGGCGCAGAGTGCTCCGGCAAGGAGGTCAACGACGTAGTGGTAGCGGAGGTAGACGGTTGCCACGATGAGGCTCATCCCTGCTACTGCCAGTAGCCAGCGTGTTCGAGAACGGAAGCGGAATGCTAGGAGCAGGTTGAGCAGGGTCATCATGGTGTGCCCGCTCGGCATGCAATCTCGGTGGACGTGCTTTTCTGGATCCGGAGCACCGGGAGGAATGCCGCCTCCCGCGTTGATATATGCCCGCCATCGTGGGGTAAGCCACAGTCCGGGCAGCTCCTGATCTAGCTGGCGGAAGTCGTGCAGGGTAAAGCGTGGTCCAATTGCCGGAAGAACAAAGTAGCACAGGTACGACACGTAGAAGCCGAACGCCATCAGGCGAGCCAGCTCAGCAGCGTCGTGGAAGCGCCGCCGCCAGAGAAGTTCTGCCCCGTGAATCAGCGGCAGGAAGTAGAAGAGCATGTAGGCAGTCTGAAGGTACTCGGTCAGCAGTGGGTGGGCGAAGCGAGCAAGCCAGTGTGTCGGATGTGTCCCAAAGAGTGCAAGGTCCCAGGCGATCAGCAGCTCGTCATAGAGTCGTGGGTTGACTGCGGGGACATAGGCATGCACCTCCTGGTACATGAGGTAAATGACCGGGGCGATGTAGAGCCAGTGGAGGAGCCGAACCCAGCGAGGAGAGCCGGGTCGGTCTGCCCATGCCAGTCCGACGATAACCATGGCAACGACAGCATTGAGGAGCAACCATGCCGATGCCTTCTCCACAGCGGGGTAGAAGGCGATCCCCAGGATGCTGTAGATGCCCAGGAGAGCCAGCGTATAGAGATCGTGCCCATACCAACGCCAGCGGCGGAGGCGAGCAGGCACCGGGGGTCGTAGCTGCCGGACCGCTTCAGGCACAACCATCGAGGCGCTCTGCTTCCAGGAGACGGTAGAGACCAATGAGCTCCTCCGGGCTGAGCTCTTCGGCGCGCCGTTCAGGTGCAATCCCTGCCTTCTGGAGCACTTCTCCGGCAGAACGGTGGAGGAGGGAGGCGACGTAGTCTTCAAGGGCATTGTGCAATTGTTTCCGCCGTTTGCCGAAGGCAGCCTGCAGGAAGCGTCGGAAACGCTGGAAGGTATCCCCACTCCAAGCATCGGGACGAAAGCGGAGGGAGACAACAGTGGAGGTTACCTCCGGTGCTGGCTGGAATGCCCAGGCGGGGACATGGAAGCAGAGCCGTGCCTCGGCAACCACCCAGCAGGCAAGGCGGAGAATGCCGTACTCTTTTGTCCCCGGCGGCGCCACCAGCCGCTGGGCGAGTTCCCGCTGTACCATCAGGACTGCCCGTGAGAGCAGCCGAGCAGTGTCGAAGAGCCGAAAAAGGAGCGGAGAGCTAATGTTGTACGGCAGGTTGCCGATGACCACAAGCTTCTTGCCCGTCTGTTCGAGAACCTGCTGGGCATACCCCGCAAGGTCGTATTCCAAAATGTCCCCGTGTACGAACCGAGCCTGTGGGAATGCGGATTCGGGAAAGCGCTCTCGCAGCAGGGCAAGGCAACGCTCGTCGAGCTCGACCGCAACCAGGCGGATAGGAAGCCGGAGGAGATGTTCGGTCAATGCGCCCGTTCCGGGACCGACCTCCAGCACTGTTTCCCCGGGCTGGCATGCGAGAAGTTCCACAATCCGGCGAGCAAGGCGCTCATCCCGCAGGAAGTGCTGCCCCCAGCGCTTGCGTGGGGTGAGCTTATTGGCGGAGCTCTCCGTGGAGCAGCTCGTAGACATCCTCCAGAGCATGGGAGACCACCTTGACATCAGCCGTTACGGGCAGGAAGTTTGTGTCCCCGTGCCATCGGGGCACAATGTGGATATGCAGGTGCTCGGGTAATCCAGCACCGGCAGCTCGCCCGAGATTGAGTCCGATGTTGAAGCCGTGCGGGGAAAATGCCCGCTGCAGGGCAGAGACAATGTCCCGGGTCTTGCGCATAAGGTCGCAGAGTTCCTCCTCGGTCAGTTCCTGAAGTTCCCCAACGTGGCGGATTGGGGCAACCATGACATGCCCGCTGTTGTACGGATACCGATTCAAGATTGCAAAGCAGCGCTCCCAACGGGCGACAATGTAAAGTTCACGATCATACACGGGGTCACTCCCGATTGCCTCACACAGGAAGCACGAAGTTCCTTCCTGGCTTGGATCAGCCACAGAGGAGACGTACTGCGACCGCCACGGTGCCCACAAGCGTTCCATGCTGCCCTCGTGCGAAAACGGAAAGAAGGCTTCGGCAGCTTGTGCTACCGAAGCCCAGAAATACAGACAGTGTAAGGGTCTGCCGTCTCAGAATGCCGTCCGGAAGTCAACGCCCATCTGCAGTGCATTGACCCGCCAGTTTTCCCGGGAGGTAACCTTCGTGACGCCGAAGGTGTAGAAGATACCCGGCAGCACCCGCCAGCGTCCGACGGTCAGCTCATACTGCAGCCCGGCTTTGATGCCCAGCCGGAAGCCTGTTCGCGCCTCGATGTCGCCATCTTTGACGATGATTGTTCGGTCATTGTTCGTATAGCGCAGCGTTGGGTCGGTTGTATCCCGAGCGAAGACAGGGATGTAACGCCGACCACCAATGTCCACGTAGTCCGGGCTGGTCAGTTCGTAGCGCTGTTGGAAGGTTCCTCGGATCGGGAAGCCGAACGTAGGTCCGACGACGACCCCGACAGGCAGTTCCCCGATGTCGAGCCGGTAGAGGAGCTCGGCGTCGAGCGTGTAGTAGGAAACCTCCGCCACGTGACGGGTCGAAGTGTTGATGACCACCTGCGTGTCGCGTCCGTCAATGGTTGCCGTCAGCCGGCTCGGGTAGTTATCTCCGGCGACTTCAAAGGAGGTAGGCAGGTTGTTGAACATAATCCGCATGATAACCGACGAGCGTGATGTCCTCGGGTCGCCCAGGATATACTCTGCCGTTACTCCAAGGAAGAAGCCGTTTGCGGAACCACGCTCGAAGACAGGGCACTCCGTCTGCGTAGCAAAGGAGGCGATATTTGCCGTATGGAAGCTCCGGTTGTAGCCTGCTGCAGGACCGATGAAGATGCGCGGAGGCACAACTTCCGGTGCCAGAGGGCTCGGCTCCAGCTGAGCCCATGTCGAGATGATTCCTGCAGAGAGCCCGCCGAGCAGGAGGAGCACGTACCGCATCGTCATCCCCTATCGCTGTATGACAAGTAGACGCTGCTCGCGACTGCCTGCCGCGTTCAGGCGCAGACAGTAGACGCCTGGAGGTACAGACGCGAGGGCAAATTTACGTAAAGCCACCCCCTCTTCGAGCTGCACGCTCCACTCAGCGAGGAGTTCACCCCGGAGGTTGACCAGCTGAATGAGCGCGGCAGTCTCTGCCGAGCTTTCCAGCTCCACGAGGAGTTCCTCAGAGGCAGGCTGGGGCATCAAGCGGAGGATGTGCACCGCCGGCAGTGGGCGGAGGAGCACAGGGCGGAGGCGGGCAGCGCAGAGACCGGTCAGGAACAACTCTCCCAGCGCACTGTCTCCGACCACGCAGTCCGGTGAATCCGGCTCAATGCGCAGAGAAATAGGGGCACGCTCCTCCGCCCCGACGAAGGCTCCCACGGGGAGCCGGAGCTGCCATGCGGCTGCTCGTGCAAGTGGCAATCCCACGACGTGCAGACAGATCCCCCAGGAATACTCCGCTGCAGCATCAATGATGCCTTGCTGAGATTGTCCGCGCTCGTCGAAGACGGTGTACTCGGCGCCGGCAGCATTCAGACGCCAGTTGGGCGGTACCCGCAGGCAGAGACTTCCAGCAGGGGTACTCCCGGCAACACTCGAGAGTGTGCCCGTAATGGTCACGCTCCCCTGTTCACCAGGCTGGAGCACGAGGGTATCAATGTGCTCAATGCGCCATGGGTGTGGCTGTGCCTGCACCAAGAGCCGCTGTGTCCAGAGGAATTCCGCCGTGTGGAGCGTGTCTTGGAAAACGTACTCCGAGCGCAGCTGTAGCTGGAGCATGAGCACTGTCTGCCCTGCCGGTATCCCAGCCAGGCGCAGAGAAAAGCAGAGGGAGTCGCCTGGTGAGAGCTGCTGTGGCAGAGGCGGCTCTACGGCGGACAGAGGAGCACCCTGGAGCTGCACGCCCGAGCAGAACAGAACGGTATTGCCCGAATTCCGCACGCAAAGCCGTACGGAGAAATCCTCACAGGCAGGCACAGCATTGGGTGCCTCGACTCGGGTGTCCCATCGAGCTGTGAACGTGTCCACCGGCGGTGGGGCTTGCCCGTAGCCGAGGAGGAGAACGTGGAGAGTATCACTGGCAGACGGAGGCTTCCCGTTGTGGCGAAACACCAGCCATGCTCGGTGGAGTCCGACTCTCTGCGGCTGGAAGCGCAGCGGGAGGGAAAGTGAGCTTCCCGGGGGAAGGCGTTGAGGCAATGCCGGAGGGGACAGGACAACGAACGCGGCGGCTTCGGGACCGTCGAGCCAGATGCTGTCGAGCACAGCCGCTTCATTCCCAGCAGCGCGGAGGAGGAGTGCGACCGTATCCCGCCAGGTCCCAAGCTGTAGGGTGTCGAAGTCAACAGCCGTAGCTTGAAGCTCCGGTGCACTGCCTTCGCCTGTCAGGGTGAGCTGAATTGGGGGATGGAGACGCCAGGAGCTCTCGAGGGTTACCCGTCGGATATAGTACTGCCGCTGTGTCGGGGTAAACCAGAGGGGAATCCAGAGAGTGTCCCCGGGGGCAAGAGTTGTCCGAAGGGGGAGCCCGTGTCCAAGCTCAGGGACATTGTCATCGGCGAGGATAGAGAGCTGTGTGGGAGCATCGCCAACGTTGACAAGCGGCAAGAGGGAGTCCGAGCGTGTACCGACTCGCCGTCGTCCCCAGTCGAGCTGGGCACTGTGGACTTCCGGGGCGATACCCCGTCCGTCAACCCAGGCACCGGCAGAGGTCAGCGGTGTTGTCTCCAGCACGACCGTGTCCTGGAAGACCCCACGGTACGGTGGTTGGAAGCGGACCCGCAGCCAGAGTGTGTCCCCGGCAGCAAGAGTACGAGGGAAAAGACCAGCGGTGTCCAGGAGAAATGCCGGTACACTTCGACGTGCCTGTGCCGCACGGATGACCACTGGGCGATTCCCTGTGTTGATCCACCGGAGCTGGCATTCCCCTTCCTCGCCGACGAGTACGGCGCCGACCGAGCACCCGCGAGCCAGCAACCCCGCGGAGTCGACAGTGGCTTCCACAGGGATGGGAAAGGAGAGAGCACACTCGGTGATCACCCAAATGCTATCCACAAGCGGTGCCACTGTGCCGTTTGGGCGGAAGCAGAGCTGGATGGGAACCGAGCTACCGGGAGCTATCCTGAAGGGCGGTGACGCTTGGAGGGAGAGCCGCACGTCTTGCACACGCAGTGCGGTGATTCGCAGCGTGTCGCGTCCGGTGTTTGTCAGGAGCACGGGCTGGCAGCGGGTTTCGCTCGGTCCGACACCGAGGAACTGCACCAGGGTCGGCTGCCAGGAAAGGCGCGGTGCCCAGTACTGGTGGCGATACCACCGCCGGTTTCCTGCATTGTCTCGAATCTCAACAGTGAGCTGCCCGTCTCGGGACAGGTCTACGGGTCGGGCAGAGAGAATGGCTTCCGTACGGCTCGGCTGAACGTAGTCCCAGGTGTAGTTCCAGGTGCTGTCCGGTAGAGGCTCAATCCAGGCGATACCGGAGCCAGTATCGCTGCAGGAGAGCGTGATTTCCCCACAGGTCCCGGGCTGGGGAAGCAGCTCCGGGGCGCGGGCATCGCTTGTCCCCGGTGGTAGCAGCCCGCTTCCCAGGACCAGAGCGTAGGAGTCCACGTAGCCGGTCCCATAGAGGATGCCGGCAAACTCGCCTTGCGAGCAGCGAAGTTCAGCGACCATGCCGGGAGAAACGGGCAACTGCACCCAGTGGTAGCGCACCCCGTTGATAGTCCACGGGAGTTGCTGGGTGAGCAGCTGTGGGGCGCGCTGCGACAGAGGCGTCCCATTGAGCTGCAGCGATGCCAACGCCTCAGCGCTGACGACTACATTGATCCAGTGGCGCTTGAATTGATTGAAGCCGGCAAGACTTGTGTCGGGAACGAAGAAATGGGCTTGCTGGACGTACTGCTCCAGGGGTGGAACAAGGACCATGCAGGGGTCGAAACTCACATAGGGATTCACCAGCGCCTGTGGTCCACCGGTGACAGCTGAGTACATCAGCTGTACCAGCAAGAAGGGCTTGTCTGCTTCCCAGAGGATCGGCGCAGCTTCTGCAGGGAAGTCTGCTCCATCGCCGGCGTTCTGCAGCGTGGTCTGGACAATAGAGCCTGTAGCCCGTGTCAGTTTCAGCTGCGTCTGTGGGAAGAGGGCAACGGCGCGGAACCAATCGCCTGTACCAATGGCGAAAGGCGTGCTGATGTATCGTTTCCCAACGCTGGGGAGGGCAGGGAGCATTTCCACCAGGTGGTCCTTCGTGTCAGCCTCAGGGGGAAGATTGAGCGGGAGCGAGACACGCACGTGCCCGGAGAGCACCCCGATGGGTTTCGAACTCTGCACCAGTGTTCCCGTCATGTCGCCGAGCCCTTTCGGGGTGGAATCGGACTGGACCAGGTAGCACTCCCCGCGGTTGAGGACGACGGTGTGTGGAATGCCGGCAGCTTTGCCACCAGCGGTGCGGACACGCGGGACGAAAGTCACAACGGTGGAGTCGTAAGCGGCGATAACCATCCACTCACTGCGGCGCAAGATGAGGTCGCGCAGGCGGTTGATCGTTGTATCCCCAGGACGCGGCGTGTAAGCGTCGTTGGGGAAAGACAGAATCCGGTACTCTGTGCCCCAATTGACTACCGGGATGGCTGTGTAGGCGTCGGTTGTCGTTGCTTGGCTGCTGAAGGCATAGACCACGATAGGGGCATCGGAGCGGATTTCAATGGCAGAGGCGACCGGTTGCTCCCGGGTGCGGACCTCCAGCTCGGGAGGAACAGCAATCCAGCGGTACTCTCCTGCATTCAGCCGGTAGATGCGCTCTTGTGACTCGGTGGGGAAACGGACCCGAACTGTTGTGGGAGCCCGTGCGGCGATGCTTAGCTGGAGGCGTAGGGAAGAACCCCGCTCGATTTCGTTTTCCATAAAGCCGAGGAAAAAGTGGGTTCCGGCGAACATCGAGGGGCGCTCGGCAGGAGGCTGTGCCCAGAGCGAGCAGACAGCGCAGAGAAGTAGGGGTCGGAACCGCACCATTGCAGTCGGTGCCATGCAAATGGCAGCGGAAATTACGAACTTTCCCGCTGGGGTCAGCCTCCCTGTTCCTGGAGCCGGGCGAGGTAATCGGCATTGAGGAGGGCGAAGCGAACCAGTGCGGCGATGTTACGGGCACGGAGCTTCTCCATGAGGTGGGCGCGATGGGTTTCCACCGTTCGGGGACTAATCCCCAAGCGGTGGGCGATCTCCTTGGTGGTGAGCCCTTCGGCAATGAGCTGGAGGACGCGACCCTCCTGCGGAGTGAGGCGAACCAGAGGCTGCTCAAGGGAGCCAGGCAGGTGTGCAATGTCGAGGTCCTGGACAAAGGCGAGGATTGTCGGACTGAAAACCTGTTCGCCGGCAACGACGGCGGTGATTGCCTCCACGAGTTCCTCCGGGCGCATGTTTTTGGTCAAGTAGCCATGGGCTCCAGCTCGGAGAGCTTGCTCGACGTGGAAGGCATCTTCGTACGAGGTGAGAATGACAACACGGGTTTCCGGGAGGATGGAGCGGAGAATTTTCGCCGCCTCAATCCCGTTGCACCGGGGCATTACGATGTCCAGCAGCACGACGTCGGGACGATGGTGCCGTGCCAGAGCAATGGCTTCCTCCCCTGTGGCGGCTTCACCGACGACCTCGATCGTGGGGTGCCGGCTGAGAAGGTGCCGGAGCCCAACGCGAACCACCTCGTGGTCGTCTGCTACCACGACGCGAATGCTCTCGTGCGAGAGGCGAGTGCCGGCGGCTGATTTCTCAATGTAGCGTCGCATAGAGTGTGGTGCGGAGAGGAAACCCGTGCTGTAGTACACTCGCTTGCTATCCGCGGTTTCACTCCAGTAGCGATTCCTTCGTCTGCCACAGCAAAAATAGTGCAATGCTGATACCAGGCGAATGTCAGCGAGCGTGCGCCGTGGGCGGGAGGCAGAACAGGTAGCTGCTCGATACTTGGAGGCGTTGGGCTACCGCATCGTTGCTCGGAACGTGCGCGTTGGGCGCTTTGGGGAGCTGGATATGATTGCCTACGATGGGGAGACGCTCGTGTTTGTGGAGGTCAAGGCGCGTTCGTCAGCTCGCTTCGGCGTTCCGGAGGAACACATCACGGCTCGCAAGCGGCGCTTCCTGGTGCGGGCTGCTCAGGCGTACATGAGCCTCCATGGCATCACCGATGTCCCGTGCCGCTTCGATGTTGTTGCCCTTGACTTCCGCAGGACGCCGCCGGTAATCCGGCTCTATCGCAATGCTTTCGGTTCAGAGGAAGCGTTCCAGTAGCTGCAGCAAGGAGCTGGGGAAGATCCCCAATGCCAGAACCACCGCAGTGCTCAGCCAGAGCGATGCTGTGGCTGTTCCACCGTGGACAGGGACAAGGGCTTCGCGTGGCTCGCGGAAGTACATTGCCACGAGCACGCCAAGGTAGAAGTACGCCGAAATCATCGTTCCTATCACAGCAACGATGGCAAGCCAGGTGTATCCCGCTTCAATTGCTGCCGTGAAGAGGTAGTACTTGCCGAAAAAGCCGGCAAAGGGTGGGAGCCCTGTCAGGGAAAAGAGGAGCACCGCCATCAAGGCTGCCAGCACGGGATGCTGGCGGCTCAGTCCGGCGTAATCGCTCAGTTCCAGCCGCTGCTCGTTTTCCCGCTCCACGATTGCTACCACGATGAAGGCACCTAGCTGCATGAAGAGATACGCTGCCGCATAGAAGAGCATCCCTGCCCAACCGCGCTCGGATTGCGCGACGAGCCCCATCAGGAGGTAGCCGGCGTGGGCAATCGAGGAGTATGCAAGCATCCGCTTGATGTTGCTCTGGACCACAGCAATGATGTTGCCCAAGAGGATGGTTGCTGCCGAGAGAACCGCAAGAGCTGCTTGGAGCTTGGTCCCAATAGCGGGCTGAAGTGCCTGGAAGAGAGGCACTAACGCCACGATGACAGCTGCTTTCCCAACCGTACTCATGAACGCCGTCACCACGGTCGGTGCTCCTTGGTATACGTCGGGAACCCACTGGTGGAACGGTACAATGGCGATCTTGAAGCCGATCCCGACCACGAGCAGTCCTGTGCCGATCAAGAGAAGCGTTGGCAAGGCTGTCCCATGCTGCAACTGAGCCTGAATTGTCTCATATCCCAAAGCGCCGCTGCTCCCATAGACCATCGCGATACCGTAGAGGAGGAAGCCTGTGGCAAATGCCCCGAGGAGGAAGTACTTGAGTGCTGCCTCCACTGAGCGCAGTTGCGTCCGGAAGTAGCCCGCCAGAGCATAGAAGGCGACGGACATCAGCTCGATGCCCAGGAAGAAAACGAGCAAATGTGCAGCGTGTGCTACGATGATAGCCCCGGCAAGGGCGAAGAGAAGGAGTGTGTAGAACTCGTCATACTCACGTCCTTCCCGTTGCAGGTACGGGCGAGCTGCCAGGAGCGTGAGGATTCCAGCAATGGCAAGCAGGGTGTCGAAGAGGGCAGCAGTCCCACCGGTCTGGAGCATGCCGCGGAAGACCTTGCCCGACGCCGGCAGTGTCAGGAGTCCTGTCCCTGCAACCGCGAGCAATCCTCCAAGGCTAGTCCAGAAGCTGATCCGGGAACTCTGCCGAATCAGGGCATCCAGGAGCATGACGCTCGGTGCCAGTAACCCGATGAGGACAACCGGCGCAGCCGCATACAGCTGGCTGACAACTTCCATTGCATCTCCCAGCTCCGTGTGACTTCAGAAGAAGAGCAGCGCTCCGGGGTTGAGACCGACCGGGAAGCGCTGGAGAATGCCCACGCCAGGGCGGAGCCGAAGCACCTCGCCGGCAACGGTAAAGGAGCGGGCATTCCCGATCCAGATATCGCCGCTACCATCAACAGCGATCGTGTACCAGGCATCGAACTGCGGTTGAGGATTGCGCCACACCAGCTGCGGAACAGCTTCCTGAGCAGTGGTTGCAATTCCCCAAATACCGCCGTTCCCCAGCAGCAAGAGGGTGTCTGCGCGGGAAGACCAGGCAACGTCATAGCTGCCCACGGGGAGCCGCCAGCTGCGCCGGCGCTGCAGCGAGGGCAGCTCGTACTCAACAACTCCCCCGAGCGAGTCGGCTTGCCATAGGCTCGGCAGATGGAGATACACGGCGTAGAGGTACTGCCTCCAGGGATGCAGCACGACAGTGACGACATTCGGACCCGCTGGTAAAGTAGCAATCTCTGTCCCGCGCTGGAGCGAGAGCACCGAGACCGTCCCTGCCTTCGGTTCCGCAGCCCGGTAGTCACCGTATCCCGAATTGGCAACGAAGACGTAGTCTCCAAAGGCAGCAATCCCCTCCGGTGCTGGTCCGACAGGATACCGCACGGGCAGCTCCTGAAAGCGCTGGAGATGGACGGCGGTCACCGCATCACCGTAGAGGTCGGTGACTAAGCCGAGAGTATCGTTGACAATGCAGAGCTGCCGGGGATAGAGGTTCTCAGACAGGCGGATGCGTCCGAGCCATTCGGCGGTGCTGGCGCGGAAGCACTCAATACTACGGGAGCCAGAGACGACCACGTAGAGCGTATCTCCGCGCAGCCTCATGTCGTTGCCCACATCACCCAGCTGCATGCCTGTCCCCGCCAGGACATCAGGGATAATGCGCCCCTCGGGCAGCTCGATGCGTGCCAGCGTGGCATTATTCTGTCCCCAGAGTCCTTCGCAGAGAACGTAGACACCGTGGCGACCTGTAATCTCTGGGCGGGACGCGGTCGGTTCGCCGCATCCCTCCAGAGCCAGACTGAGCAGGACGAGACTTGCCAAGAGCACAGCCGGGAGACTCATGGGCGCGGCGGAGGCATCCGACGGAGCTGCTCTTCCAGGAGTTTCTGCGGCTCAGGTGCCGGTGTTGCAGGCGGCTGTCTCTCCGGAGCCGGCGTGGAAGGCGGAACCGAGATGTTGGTCACGCCGAAGCGGAGCTGTTCTAACTTCGCTACCAGACCCCGCAGCGCCAGTTCGCTGGTGTTGAGGAACGTGTGGGGATAGACGCCGATCCAGATGAATAGCAGCACCAGCGGCACAAGCTGGAGGCGCTCACTCCAGGTGAGGTCCCGCAGGTGATAGTTTTCCGGATTGCGTGCCTCGCCAAACATCAGGCTGTGGTAGAACTTCAGCAGGTATGCCGCAGCGAAAATGACGCCGCAGGCTCCCAGCACAACCAGCAGGAAATTGTCTAAAAACCGCGAGCGTGCTGCCCCGAGCAGGCTGAGAAATTCTCCAACGAAGCCGTTCAAACCCGGCAGCCCAACGGAGGAAAGCACTGCTAGCAGGAGGAGAACGGCGAAAAGAGGCATGACCCGTGCCAGCCCTCCGAACTCAGCCAGTTCTCGAGTGTGCCGCCGTTCGTAGAGGAGCCCGACACAGAGGAAGAGCATCCCGGTGGAGAGCCCGTGATTGACCATTTGGATGAGTGCACCCTGCAAGCCCTCCACAGTCATGGAGAAAATCCCCAAGACGATGAAGCCCAGATGGCTGACCGAAGAGTAGGCGATGAGCTTCTTCATATCTGTCTGTGCGAAAGCTACCAGCGCTCCGTAGAGGATCCCGACAACCCCGAGCCATGCCAGGAGCGTGGCGTACTGAAAACTGGCTTGCGGAAAGAGCTCCAGATTGAAGCGGACCAGACCGTAGGTGCCCATCTTCAGCAGGACGCCCGCCAGGATGACCGAGCCGGCAGTGGGTGCCTCAACGTGTGCGTCGGGAAGCCAGGTATGGAGGGGGAAGAGCGGAACTTTGATGCAGAACGAGAGCGCAAACGCCCAGAAGAGCCAGCGCTGCAACTCGAGCGGGATTGTGGGGGCAAGCTGTCGCAGCCGTTCGTAGTCTGCGGTAAATCCGCCCGCATGCTGTTCAGCGTAGACCCCCAGCCAGACAATGGCGACCAGCATCAATAAGGAGCCGACCAGTGTGTAGAGGAAGAACTTCAGTGCGGCGTACACGCGGTTGCGCCCACCCCAGATGCCGATGATGAAGTACATCGGGATGAGCACCAGCTCCCAGAAGACGTAGAACAGGAACGTGTCCAGCGCCACGAAGACGCCCAGCATCGCCGTCTCCAGCAACAGCATCATGGCGTAGTACTCCTTCTGCCGGTGCCGGATAGGCTCCAGCGATGCCAGCAGCGCCAGAGGCATCAGGAAGGCAGTCAACAGGACCAGCAGGAGCGAGACCCCGTCAACTCCGATACGGAAGCCGATATCGAGCGAGTCAATCCAGCGCACCGAGACCACGTATTGGAAGCCGGGCTTCTCGGGATGAAATCCAAGCCAGATCCCAATGGCGAGCAAGAGCGTGAGCACACTGCTTCCCAGGCTTACTCCCTGAATCCAACCAAGCCGTTCGCGTGGGATCAGCAGAACAGTACCGAACCCGAGCAGAGGCACTGCCAGCAGAGCAACCAGGAGAAATTCCATGCTGCCACACCTGTCCTCAGAAGAGCACTAACCACGAGAGCAACGCCAGAATCCCAGCAAGCATCAGCATGGCGTATGTCTGTGCGATCCCCGTCTGGAGGCGGCGGAGAACCGCTCCGAAGCGTCCAACCACGAGAGCAATGCCGTTGACAAAGCCATCAATGACGCCAACGTCCAGAATACGCCAGAGGACGCGCTCGGAGAGCTGCTCGACCGGTTCTACGACCCCTTTCTGGTATGCCTCGTCGAGGTAGTACTTCCGCCACAGGAGGGTATAGACCGCTCCAAGCCGCTGTTCCAGGAGCCGTTCGCCTGCAATGCCCCGCAGGACGAACAGACGCCATGCCAGCACGATGCCAGCTGCGCTGATGCCCGTTGCCACCAACATGGCAAGGTACTCCTCCCAGTGGACGGTCAAAACGGGTACCTTCCCCAGCAGAGACAGTGCCGGGGCAAAGACCGGTTCCAGCCACCTCTCCAGCACATTGGGGTTTGTCCCGATGGGAAGCAGGGCATAGGGAATTCCCAGGAGACCGCCCACCACGGAGAGGCACGCCAGGATGACCAATGGGATGCGCATAACAGGAGGGGCTTCGTGCGGATGGATGCGGTGCCGGTCAAAGCGTTCCTCGCCGTGAAAGACAAGCCCGATGAGCCGAAAAGAGTAGAAAGCAGTGCAGAACGCCGCTGCTGCCAGTACCAGCCATCCTATAGCGCCAGCGCCCTCGAAGACATTCCAGAGGATGGCGTCTTTGGAGAAAAAGCCGCTCAGCGGAGGAATGCCGGCAATTGCCAAGGCAGCAATGAGAAACGTGCGGTATGTGGTGGGCATATGCCGCTTCAGACCCCCCATGAGCCGAATATCCTGCTGCTCATGCAGTGCGTGGATGACTGCTCCGGCACCCAGGAAGAGCAGTGCCTTGAAGAAGGCATGAGTCACGACATGGAACACTGCCGCCGAGAAGGCACCCACACCCGCGGCAGTGAACATAAAGCCGAGCTGGCTCACCGTGGAGTATGCCAGGACTTTTTTGATATCTGTCTGCACCAGTCCGATCGTCGCAGCGGTCAGGGCTGTGAGTGCTCCAATGAGGGTGATAAGCGTCATCGTTGCCGGCGCCAGAGCGAAAAGCGGTGAGAGGCGGGCAACGAGAAATACCCCTGCGGTGACCATCGTGGCAGCATGGATGAGTGCGGAGACCGGGGTCGGACCCGCCATGGCATCGGGAAGCCAGGTCGCCAGCGGAATCTGTGCCGATTTCCCCGTGCAGGCTAAGAACAGAAGTAGGGTGACTGCCGTAGCTACCTCCGACCCAACCGGCAGAGTAGCAGCAGCCTGCGTCGTGATGGCGGTATACTCCAGCGTTCCGAACTGTTTGACCAGCAGGAACATCGCCACGAGCATCCCGACATCCCCGATGCGATTCATGATGAAGGCTTTGCGCCCGGCATCGGTTGTCCACAGGATGCCTACCCCAGCGAAGGGGCGGTCGTACCAGAAGCCAATGAGCAGGTATGAGCACAGTCCAACCCCTTCCCAGCCAACGAAGGTCAGCAGCACGTTGTTGGAAAGGACCAGCACGAGCATCATGAAGATGAACAGGTTCAGGTAGGCGAAAAAGCGCCAGAAGCCTCGGTCTCCATGCATGTAGCCGATGGAATAAACGTGGATGAGGAAGCCGACCCCTGTCACCACCAGCGTGAAGACAAGGGAGAGTGGGTCAACCTGGAAGGCGATATCAACCTGAAATGTCCCGGCAGCAATCCAACGGTAGAGTGTTGTTGTATGCACGCGTTCGGTTTCCGGAGACTGGAGGAGCCGGCTCAGCACGATGAGGCTGAGCAGGAAGGAAATCCCAACAGCGCCGCTTCCCACAGCACCGATGAGCTTTTCTGAGCGCCACCACCGTCCGGAAATTCCCAGGAGCATGAACCCCAGTAAGGGGAACAAGGGGATGGCGGCGATGAGAAAGTCCATGGCAGGCTCCTTCACAGTGTTTCCACCTCTTCGGTTACGAAGCGTTCGAAGGGGAGCTCGATGGGATAGAACTGGATGCGTAGTGTCTCGTCCACGACCATCATCGTATTGCGCTCTACCTTGATCCAGTCCGAATGGCTTCCGGTGAAAGGTTCGGAGGCGATCACCACGGCGGAGGGGTGTCCGTACGTAGGCTCCATCCCGCACCAGTCGCCGCTGCAGTAGTAGCGCCGACCGTACATGTAGTAGAGCGTTGCTGGCTGCGTATTCGGATTCGTGGTGTAGCGTGTCGCCACAAGTGAGGTCCCGTTTGTCACGCAGAGGTTCAGATACGAGTGTTCTCGGACATTGGCTTCGATGAGGAGGCGACTCAGTTCGTAGAGCATTGTCCAGAGAGCCTCCACGAGCTCTTCACAGCTGACCTCTCCGAAGGGGTCGCGGATAGAGTTGAGCAGTAGCCCGAAGAGGTGCTCAGAGTCTGTTGACCCCATGATGGCGTCGTAGGCTGTGTCATTGAGCTGGCGCAGGAGCTTGCGCCGAATTGCCCGGAAGCCTCCTACGACGCCGTTGTGCATGAACATCAAGCGCCCACACCAGAACGGATGGGAATTGACTTCCTCGACCATGAAACCCGGTGAAGCAGCCCGGACATGCGCGAAGATCAGTGGGGAATAGATCTTGCGTGCCAGGTTGCGCAAGTTCAAATCACTCCACGCGGGTTTGATGCTCCGGAAGACACACGGTTCGTTGTCCAGCTCTGGGACGTACCAGCCAACACCGAAACCATCCCCATTGACGGTGATGGACATTTCCTCCGCATGGATAGTCTGGGCGCGGATCAGAGAGTGCTTCGGCTTATAGAGCAGGTCCTCGGCTAAGACCGGGGGTCCGATGTAGGCAACAAAGCGACACATTGAGAAGCTCTCTGCAGCACGTGCCAGAGGGCAAAATTACGCTGAATGCAGGCGCATGGCTCTCGTGCTCCAGGATGCGCTATTTTTGCACCAGTTTCCAAGCCGGGATGGACAAATGAGGACAGCTTTTCGAGGCGGTGCTTCTATATTGTTCCTGCTTGGGCTGCTGCTAGGGTGTTCGGAGGAGGCAAGCTCACCGGGGAGCACTGTACAGATCCGCACACAGTTGGGTTTGACCACAGTCCGTGCAGCCGCGTTCCACGGGGTTAAGCCGCAGGGGCATTCTCCGGTGGATTCGCTCCGGATTGAGCGGGTGCGCCTTCTCTTGAAACGCCTCAAGCTCCACGCGGCGGGCGACGACACGCTCACGGGGGGACGGGATGTGAAGGTGGGTCCATTTGTCGCGGTGTTCAATGCTGCGGTCCAACTTCTCGGCTGGGCGGAAATTCCTGCCGGGACATATCGCTGGCTTAAACTGGAGTTCCACCGCTTCAGCGATTCGGAAGCAGCGCGGTACGCTGCCGACTCGCTCTTCCGGGACTTTGCTACCGCGGACCGACCCAGCCTCCTCATCGAGGGCACGGTTTTCGTTGGGGACAGCGCTGTCCCGTTTATCTACCGAAGCGATATCACAGCCAACGTTGCTCTTACGCTGGAGCCTCCCGCACCTGTTGCTGCCGGCGAGGTGTTACAGCTCCTGCTCCGCTTTGAGCCTCAGCAGGCTTTTAGAGAGGGCAATACCATTCTCGATCCGCGGGACCCTCGGCTCAAGAGCCAGATTGACAACAACCTGCGCGCTGCATTGAAAGCTCTCAAGCAGTCACCGTAAACGATGGAGAGGGTGCCGCACGATCCCTGTCTACTCTCGCTCGTTGTCCCCTTCTACAACGAGGCGGAGTCTTTACCCGAGCTCCTGCCCCGCCTGATCGCTGTTGCTGAGCAGATTGCAGGACAGGCGTATGAGATCTGGCTCATTGACGATGGCTCCACCGACGGGTCCTTTCAGGTCGTGCGGCGCTTTGCGCAAGAGAATCCGCGGGTGCATGGGATTCGCTTTCGGCGGAACTACGGCAAGTCAGCAGCCCTTGCGGTAGGCTTTGCCGAGGCGCAGGGGCGCTATGTGGTCACGCTCGACGCTGATCTCCAAGATGAGCCCGAAGAGATTCCACGGCTCCTTGCCAAGCTCGAGGAGGGCTACGATTTGGTTTCAGGCTGGAAGCGGCACCGACAGGACCCGCTGAGTAAGACGCTGCCGTCTCGGCTGTTCAACGCCGTAGTGTCTCTAGTCAGCGGACTCCGGCTCCATGATTTCAACTGCGGACTCAAAGCTTACCGCAGCGAGGTGGTCAAAACGCTGCAGATTTACGGAGAGATGCACCGTTACATCCCGGCGCTGGCTCACTGGGAAGGCTTTCGGGTAACGGAGCTCCCGGTGCGCCACCATCCCCGTAAGTACGGGCGTTCCAAGTTCGGTGCCAGCCGCTTCGTGAAGGGATTTCTGGACTTGCTGACCTTCATCTTCACAACCCGCTTCCTCCGGCGTCCACTCCACCTCTTCGGGACCCTGGGCATTGTGTTCGTTGTGGCAGGGTTACTGGTAGATGCCTACCTGGTCGTGGAGTGGTGGCTTGGGCGGACAGCACTGAGCAATCGCCCGCTGCTCTTTTTCGGCTTGGGGCTCATCATCGTCGGGGTGCAATTGGTCTCCCTGGGGTTGCTCGGAGAGCTAGTGGTCAAAGGCTCTCTGGCGCACGGGAACTACAACATTGTCGAACGCCTATGAGGCGCTTCCCGAGAATGCGGGTCCGGGAGATTCTGGTCGGCGTGTTCGTCCCCTGTGTTGTTCACGCGCAAGCAGTGGTGGAATTCACTAGCGGTCTGGCAACAACGTGGCTGGTGGGCAATAATCCGGCGCGGAGTGCTATCATTTCACGTGACACTGCGCAAGGTGCACTCGGTGCTGGGTTTGCTGGGGTGCAGCCCGGGGTGACTTTCCACCTCCTGCATCCACTCTCTGCTGCCTGGCGCTTTGGGCTGGGCATAGAGCAGACGTACTTCGAAGGGCTGCAGCGCTTCCGCTTGCGTGTTGTGGACATCTACCTGAGCTATCGCCAGACGGTGACCACCGTTGCAGCGGTGCTGGAGTACGTGCCAATCCGTTTTCCCCTGGCGCGGGGATATGCCTTTCTGAGTCTGGAACCGCGCTGGAGTGTGGTCTCCCGCGGACGGTACACCTACGAGCAGGTGGATACCCGGCAGGGGCGGGTGATAGAGCGACTCGACACGCTGATCAGCAAGCCACCCGAGCCCGTACATCGGTTCGGGATTGTTGCACGCGTCGGGATCGGCGGAGAGCTGTCCGATCCGTGGTATTTCCGGGCAAATGTGGGCTTCGGTGTGCTCAACCTCTTCGGGCGCCGTCCGGAGCGGGGAGAGCTGCTGACCCCGGTCAAACTGACCGAAACACAGGAGAGTTACGTCCCGATTGTGGTGGTTGCGCTTTTGCTCCAGTACCGTCTGCGTGTTCCGTAGAGTACCTCTTACGCAAGCGCCGGTGCATTTGAGGCAATGGACCTTCGGCTTTTGGAGTTGCTCGAAGAGCTGGCTCTCCTGCTCGAGCTCAGTGGGGAGAATCCTTTCAAAGCCCAGGCGTATGCCCGGGCTGCCCGTACCTTGCGGGAGTACGAAGTCGATGTCCGCCGTGCTGTTGCTGAGGGGAAGTTGCGGGAGCTGCCCGGCATTGGACCTTCGCTGGAGGAAGCAATCCGGGAGTATGTCACAACGGGCACTATCTCCCTTTACGAGCGTCTCCGGAGGCAATTGCCTGAAGGCTTGCTGGAGCTGACGCAGCTTCCCGCGGTCGGTCCTCGGCGTGCTCGTCAGCTCTATGAGCAGCTCGGCATTACGAGCATCGAGGAGCTTGAGCAGGCATGTCGAGAACACCGGGTTGCTGCACTCAAAGGGTTTGGGAGCAAAACGGAGCAAGCGCTGCTGGGTGCGATTCAGCAGTGGAAACAGTCTCGCTTTCGGCTCCATCTCCATGTAGCCTTGCAGGAGGCTCAGCAGTGGCGGGAACGGTTGCTGGCGCTGCCCGATGTGACAGCGGTGATCCCAACAGGGACCCTTCGTCGCTTCGCAGAGACGGTCGAGGAGCTTGCCTTCCTTGTGGTTACCCCTCAGCTGGAACGCCTCCGCAAAACGCTCCGCAAGGAGCTCCCAACCGTCACTGAAGAGGCTGAGTCCCGCTTGACTACCCGCGGCGAGCGAGGAGTCCGTATCCGTCTGGAGCTCACTTCCACGGACAACGTCGGATGGATGCTCCTGGTGACCACGGGCTCGGATGCCTTCGTGGCAGCCCTTTGGGAGGAGTTCCGTGCCCGGGGTTTTGAGCCTACGCCGCACGGACTTTTCCGGCAGGGCACTCGCGTGCCTACCCGGACAGAGGAGGAGCTCTTCGCACTGCTGCAGCTTCCGGTCATTCCGCCGGAGATTCGGGAAGAGGCAACGCTCCTTGCCCGTATTCGCCAGCAGGGAGTGCCACCGTTGGTCTCCCGGTCGGATTTCCAGGGAATGCTCCACGTGCACTCGAGGTGGAGCGATGGCAAAGCCTCCATCCGGGACATGGCGCTGGCAGCCAAGAAGCTGGGCTATCGCTACATTGCCATCTGTGACCACAGCCCCGCAGCCTACTACGCTGGAGGGCTGGACCGTGACCGCCTTGCCCAGCAACATCGGGAAATAGAGCGCCTCAATGCCGAAAATCTTGGCATCCGCATCCTGAAAGGCGCTGAAGTAGATATTCGCCCCGATGGCACGCTGGACTACCCCGACGAGGTCCTGCAGCAGCTCGAGCTTGTCGTTGCCTCCGTGCATTCCCACTTCAGGCAGTCGCGCCACGAGATGACAGCACGGATTCTGCGGGCTTTAGAGCACCCCGCTGTGCAGATTCTCGGGCACGCTACAGGACGCTTGCTCTTGGCGCGGGCGCCCTACGAGCTCGATCTCGACGCGGTGCTGGAGACAGCGCTCCGGCTGGGGAAGATTGTTGAACTCAATGCACAGCCCTACCGCTTCGACGTGTCCTGGGAAGTCCTGCGGCGGTGGCAAGACCGGGGACTGCTGATTGCCGTCAATCCCGATGCCCACACCGTTGCTGAACTGGAGTACACCGAGCTCGGTATCATGCTGGCTCGCAAGGCTCTATTCCCGCCGGAACAGGTGGTCAACACGTTGTCGCTGGAGCAGTTCCAGAAGCTCTGCGCTCGGCAGGAAGCTACGGACAGATGAGCGTTTCCTCACGGTCCGGACCCAGTGAGAGCATACGCACAGGGATGCCGAGGAAGTCTTCAATGAAGCCAATGTAGCGGCGTGCTGCATCGGGGAGGAGCTCGATGCGGTCAATCCCATTGAGCGGTCGCTGCCAGCCGGGAAAGACGACGTACTCGGGCTCAACGCGTTCCAACGTCGGGCAGTCCGGGGGGAAGAAGCGCAGACGCTTTTCCCCAATGCGGTAGCCAACGCAGACGGGGATTTCAGCGAAGGAGCTCAAGACATCCAACTTCGTGAGGGCAAGCTCTGTGATGCCATTGACCATGACGGAGTACCGCAGCGCTACCAAATCCAGCCATCCACAGCGGCGTGGGCGTCCTGTAGTGGCGCCAAATTCCCCACCGAAGCGGCGGAGACGTTCGCTCAGCTCCCCTGTTACCTCGGTCGGGAAGGGACCGTGCCCGACCCGAGTGGTGTATGCCTTTGCCACGCCGATGATGGTGGTGATTGCTGTCGGGGGAATGCCCAAACCGGTACAGGCGCCACCGCTGGTTGGGTTCGAGCTGGTCACGTACGGATACGTTCCGTGGTCAATGTCCAAGAGGGCACCCTGCGCTCCTTCGGCAATGATGCGTTTGCCCTGTTGCAGAGCCTCTGCCAAGAGGGCAGCCGTATCGGTGACGTACGGATCGATGAAGGCATCGAAGTCCAGGTATTCCTGCACAATAGCCTCGACGTCGAGCTCTTCGGCGTTGTAGAGCGTGCGCAACAAGGTGTTCTTCTCCTGCAGATTTGCTCGGAGTTTTGCCGCGAAGACCTCCCGATAGAGCAAATCAACAATGCGGATGCCCGTGCGGCGGAATTTGTCGATGTAGGCCGGACCAATACCGCGACCGGTTGTCCCAATTGGCTGAGGACTGGTTTGTTCCTGGACATGGTCGAGCAGCTTGTGGTAGGGCATAATCAGGTGCGCCCGGTTGCTGATGTAGAGCCGTCCGCGTGTCTCAATGCCCAGCTCCTCCAGCATCTGGACTTCCTCGCGGAAGGCAACCGGGTCAATGACAACGCCATTGCCGATGACGCAGCGAACGTGGGGATGGAGAATCCCGGAGGGAATCAAATGCAGGACCAGGCGCTGCCCGCGATAGGTCACCGTGTGCCCGGCGTTTGCTCCTCCCTGGTAGCGAGCAACGATATCAGCATCGCGGGCCAAGACGTCCACAATCTTGCCCTTGCCTTCATCACCCCATTGGGCGCCGACGACAACGGTGACGGGCACGGGAGGGAGAGCCTCGATGAGAGAACTTACGTCTGCACAGCAGCTTGCCGCTCCAGCTCCTTGAGGCGGCGATACTCACCCTCCAGGTCCACTTTGCGCACTTTCTCCAGGAACCAGATGACGAAGGCGCTGGCAATGTAAATGGAGGAGTACGTTCCTGTGAGGATGCCCACAAGCATTGTGAAGGCAAATCCCTGCAGGACTTCGCCGCCCAGAATGAGGAGCGCCAAGAGAACCAACACGACAGTCAGCACGGTGTTGATTGTCCGACTCAGGGTCTCATTGATGCTCAGGTTCATCAGCTTGATGAGATTCATGCCCTTGTGGCGTTCCCGGTTTTCCCGAATGCGGTCGAAGATGATGACGGTGTCGTTGACGGAGAATCCGACCACTGTCAGGAGCGCTGCCAGGACGGACTGGTTGACCTCAATGCGCAAGAGTCCAAGGTGGTGGACAATAGCGATGGCAGAGATAGCGACGATGACGTCATGCACCAGGGCTACCGTGGCTCCCAGTCCGTAGATGAACTCGAAGCGGAAGGCGATGTAAAGGAGAATGGCGACGATGGAGATCACAACAGCAATGGCGGCATTGAGGCGCATTTCAGCCCCGATTTTGGGTCCGACCTTGTCGGACTTGAGCAGTGTCAGCTGCCGGTCCTGGAAGCGCTCACGGAGAGCCGTCAAGATAGCTGTCGAGGGCTCCGTCTGCCCTGAGCTTTCCTTGACCCGGATGAGGAACTGATTTGGACGTCCGTACGACTTGATTTCCGCTCCGTGGAAGCCTGCTGCACCGATTGCTGCGCGGATTTCTCCAACCTCGGGCGGGGGCTGGATTTGGACGGCGATCTCTGTGCCACCCTCGAAGTCGATGCCGTACTCTAGCCCGAACATCGCCGTAACGAGGATGCCGACGATGTTAAACACCAGAGAGAGCACCAGGAAAACCCGGCGCTTTCCGAGGAAGTCAATGTTAGCCTTTGTGAAGAATTCCATTGAGGCAACTTAGCTCGTTGGTGCAACCAGCCACTTGCGGGGCAGTCCGTAGGTGAGGTGGATGTCGTATGCCATCAGGATTTCAATAAAGGCACGGGCGACGATCAGTGCCGTGAAGAGGGTTGTCAAGATGCCGATCATGAGCGTGATGGCAAAGCCCTGAATGGGTCCGGTGCCGAAGAAGTAGAGGATCAGCCCCGTGATGAAGGTTGTAATGTTGCTGTCCAGAATGGCTGAGAGCGCTCGCTTGTGCCCCTCGTCAACGGCGGTGCGGAGCGAGCGTCCGCGCCGGAGCTCTTCTCGGATACGTTCGAAGATGAGGATGTTGGCATCCACTGCCATGCCCATCGTCAGGATAATGCCAGCAATTCCCGGCAGCGTCAGGGTCCCTTTGAAGGCAGAGAGTAAGGCGAGGATCAGCACAACGTTGACCAGCAGGGCAAAGACAGCGACCGCTCCACCGGCGGTGTAGTACCCGACCATGAAGAGCACAACGAGCAGGAAGGCAACTACACTGGCCAGAAGCCCACGTCGAATGGAGTCCTCCCCGAGTGAAGGTCCAACGATACGCTCTTCGATGATTTTCACCGGAGCTTTGAGTGCGCCGGCTTTGAGCACGATTTCCAGAAGGTGAGCTTCCTGCACGCTGCTCATGCCCGTGATTTGAGAACGCCCGCCGGTGATTTTGGTCTGGACAACGGGAGCAGAGTACACTCGCCCATCGAGCACGATGGCGATTTTCTTCCCCACATTTGCCCCGGTGATGCGTGCCCAGCGCTCTGCCCCTTCGGTATTCATGTCCATGAGCACGATAGGGGCATGCGTTGTTGGATCGAAGGTGGCTCGGGCATCGGTGATGACGTCGCCGGTCAGCTCCGGCTCGCGCTTGAGCACGTAGAGAGTGTAAATCTCGTACCCTTGGCGCTGCAGACGTTCATCGGGTTTGGCGCTGAGCGCGACTTCGTACTCTGCGGGGATGAGGCGTTGGACATCCGGGCGCGCGAGGATGGTTTCGAACTCAGCCAGGTTTGCCTTGGGGATTTGGAAGAAGTACTCGCCCTCAGGGAACTCGCCGCGGCGATAATCAACGGGGACGAAGCGCTCGTTCTGGATGTAGTAGGTGACAAACAGCGAGGTGAAGGGGAAGTCCTCTTTGAAGCGGCGTTGGCGCTCTTCGTCGGAGAGCCCGGCATAGGGGTCAGTCGTGGTGTCGGAGGTGGAGCGTACTGTATCGGACTGGAGGGTGTCGGGAGCAGCCGGTTGTGCCTGGAGCGTGTCGGGAGGTGTCAGAGAGTGGCTCTGTCCACTTCGCTGGCGTTTGAGGTACTGGTCAATGGCGGAGAAGGCGCGGACAGCTTCTTCGTTATTGCGTACGAGTTTGAATTCCAGCCGCGCGGTCGTCTGCAGCAGTTGGCGCATTTCGGCTTCGTTCGTGACGCCTGGCAGCTCCAGCACCAAGCGTCGGGTACCTTGTTTCTGGATATTGGCTTCGGCAACGCCGTACTTATCCACGCGCTGGCGGATGACCTCCTGTGCCTGGTTGATGGCGTCGTCGATGTTCCGTTGGAGGCGTTCGAGGATCTTCTCTTCGCTAATCTCCCGCAGGTCGCCGACGTCGTAGTAGGAGATGAGCGACCGCCCTTGTGGACGGGCAATCCGGTCGAAGTGCCGGAGGAAGATGCTCAACACGGGCTCATCGCTGCGCTCGGCTTCCTGGCGGGTTGCTTCCAGCACTTGCCGGAAGAGGTCGTCAATAGCTTCCCGTTCGGCAGCCTCTTCCAGGAGCTTGACCACGTCAACTTCGAGCGTCACGTACATGCCGCCCCGCAGGTCCAATCCGAGCTTCAGAGCGTTTTGCTTGGCGTTCTGCAGGGCAGCACCGTAGAGCTGGTCGAATTCTGCCAGCTGGACTGAGTCCCCACTTGCCTGCAGCGCTGCCTTGCGGTTTTCCAGGGTCCAGGCTCGGTAGGTGGGGTAGAGGATGTAAAGACCCAGTCCCAGTGGCAGAATCAGCAATGCCCACTTTCCCCACAGCTGACGTAGACGCTTCGGCGGCACTGGAAGACCCTTTCCGGTGTGGAACAACCGATACAGCGGCGCGAAAATACGGCTTTCCAGCGCGGCTCTGGACAGAGAAGACGCAGCCCGGGTTCGGTATTTTTGTGCGTCGCAGCGTAGCTGTGGCGGCAATGGCAGTGCGGGTCATTACCGTTGACCTGTGGAATACCCTGGTCGGGGCTGCTGGGAATACACAGCGCCAGGCGGAACGGCAGCGGAGTGTTCGGCGCTATGCCGAGCGGCTGGGCAGGGAGCTCTCCGATGATGAGATTGCGATGGCATTCCGGGAGGCGTGGCGCTACTACAATGCGCTGTGGCGTGGGCAGCATCGGACGCCGGTCCCGCGGGAGCTTGCAGCTGTTGTCTGGCGTTCTCTGGGTATGCCCGAAGAGCCACGTCTCATTGAGCAGCTTGCCGAAGAGCTTGCCGAAGGGGTACTTGCAGTCCCGCCACCGCTGTTGCCGGCAGTGCGGGAGATCTTGCCCCAGCTGGCGGAGCGCTATCGGCTTGCGCTCATTTCCGACACGGCATTTTCTCCCGGCTGTGTCTTGCGGGAGCTGCTTCGCCGCTATGGGCTGGCAGAACTCTTCTCTGCGTATAGCTTCAGTGACGAGACCGGGGTTGCCAAGCCGCATCCCCGAGCGTATCTGACGGTGTTGGACGAACTCCGGGCACGTCCTGAGGAAGCGCTCCACATTGGTGACCTGGAAGAGACAGATGTCCGCGGCGCGAAGCGGCTAGGAATGCAGGCGATTCTCTTCCTCGGGGATCCGGAGAGTGAATTCCCGCCGCCGGAACGCACTTCGGCGGACTGCATCGCCTATAGCTGGCGCGAGGTCCCGGATTTGATTCCTCAGCTGCAGGATTCAGACCGTGCGAACGCTGCTCCTTGACCCCCGCCGTGACGCTACAGCGCTTGTCCGCGCGGCTGCTCTCGTGCGTGCCGGGGAGTTAGTTGCCTTCCCGACCGAAACCGTCTATGGGCTGGGGGCGCGGGTGTTCTGCGAGGCGTGTGTGCAGCGCATCTTCGCCGTCAAGGAGCGTCCGGTAGATAATCCGCTGATCGTTCACATTGGCGTGCTGGCGGACGTTGAGCAGGTTGCTGTTGCCATTCCTGAAGGCTTCTGGCGACTGGCGGAGCGATTCTTCCCGGGACCGCTGACGGTTGTGCTGCGGCGGCATCCGCGGGTCCCTGCCGTGGTTTCTGCTGGGCTGGATACCGTCGCTGTCCGCATGCCCCGGCATCCTGTGGCGCTGGAGCTCCTCGGCTTGGTCGGCGAGCCCATTGCTGCTCCTTCGGCGAATCGCTCGGGACGTCCAAGCCCGACGTGTGCAGAACACGTTCTACAGGATCTGGCAGGGAGCATCGCTGCTGTCCTCGATGGGGGAAGGTGCGAAATCGGGCTGGAGTCAACTGTTCTCGATGTGCTCGCGCAGCCACCGCGTATTCTGCGTCCAGGAGCGATCACCGCAGAGGAGATCAGCACGGTGCTCGGGATGCCGGTAGAGTACTGGCGTGGACCGGTACAAGGCGCTGTTCCATCCCCAGGCATGAAGTACCGCCACTATGCGCCGCGAGCAGCGGTTGTGCTGCTGCCGTCCTGGGAGGCGCTCCAGCACTGGCTTCGGGAGCATCCGACGGCAGACCCTGTGGTGTTAGCAGCAGAGGCTCCACCCTTGGCTCTCCCTGTCCCGATCCGTCCGCTGCAGCCGGCGACGCTCTATGCCGAATTCCGCCGCAGCGATACCGAGGGGCGTACCCACGTGCTGGTCCTCTACACGGCTGCAATTCGCTCACAGCCGGCTCTGGCAGACCGTCTCCGAAAAGCTGCTGCGCAGGAGGTGCAATCCCAACCATGAGCCGGTGTGTGCCCAGTGTAACCGGAATGGAACAGTGTGGCGGACATGTTCCCGTGCGCCTTCCCGCCATTCCGGAGTGTGATGGGAACCAGTGCCGGCAAGGACAGCTACAAGCGGGCAGGGATGGCAGTCAGTGCTTGGGATTCCGATGCAGCAGCGTATCTTTGTCAAGCAGCAGTCGGTGAGGACCAAGGGAGCTGCTTCGGTGCTTCGGGCGGTGGTAGTGGACGACGAGCCGGCAGCTGTTGAAGCCCTTCGGGTGCTGGTGGAACAGGTGTGCGGTGACCTTCTCCGGATAGAAGGGGCTGCACATTCGGCAGCGCAGGCGCGCCTGCTGCTCCAGCAACTTCGCCCAGACGTGCTCTTCCTCGATGTCGAAATGCCCGGGGAAAGCGGCTTCCAGCTCCTGCAATCGCTGCCCCGACGGGATTTCGCCGTCATTTTCGTGACCGCCTACGACCGCTACGCGATCCAGGCGCTGCGGATGAGCGCAATGGACTACCTTCTCAAGCCTGTCGATCCCGACGAGCTCAGAGAAGCTGTCATGCGTCTCTGGCAGCAGCGCCAGCAGCAGAGAGAGCGCCTGGAAGTCCTGCTGAGCAATTTGGCAAGCCAAGCCGAGCAACGGCTGGTGGTGCCAATCCTGAAAGGCTACCAGATTGTGGCGCTGGAGGACATCATCTACCTCCAGAGCGAGGGGAGCTATAGCCGCATTTACACAACGGCGGAGCGCCTGCTTACCACCCGTCCTCTAGCGGGCTGGGACGAGCTCCTGACACCCTCGGGGTTCTTCCGCATCCACCGGGCGTTTCTGGTCAATATGAAGTACGTCAAGCAGATCCGGCGCGATGAGGAAGCCGGCGGAGGGATGGTATTGCTGACCACCGGCGATGCTCTGCCGGTTTCGCGGCGGCGCTTCCCGTCCTTGCTGGCATTCCTCACTCAGGGCTGGCAGCGTCCATGATAGGCGTCTTCCCGACAGAAACCGAGCTGGAACAGCGTCTGGCGCAGCTTTCGGCACAGGAAGCGGTTGACTACCTGAACCAGCTGGCGGAAGCTGCCTCACAGGAGGAGCCGGCGCGGACTCTCGACTTCGCTCTGCGAGCGTACGAGCAGGCGTTTCAGGGTGGCTACCATGCTGGTTTGGCGGAAGCGTGTCGTCTCCTTGGGGTTGGAACACTCTTTGCGGGGCGCTACGGGGAAGCCCAACAGTGGTTCTCTCAAGCGCATGAGCTCTTCACTCAGCTTGGGCAGCGGGAAAAGGCACTTGCAGCCCTCGTCAATGGTGCGCTCGCCTACCATGCTGTTGGCGACCATGCTCGCGCGCTTGAATGGCTCCAGCAAGCACTGGAGAGCGGAGTCAGTGAGTTCCCGGCACTGTACTTGAAAGCACTCCAGAATCTGGGCATCGTCCTTGCTGAGCTGGGGCGGCACGAGCAGGCACTGCAAACCTTCGAGCAAGTCATTGCCGAAGCAGAACGGCAGGGGGCACTCCAGTCATTAGCTCGGGCATATAATAACGCTGCACTCCTTCTGGCAACCCGCGGGGAATTTGCCCGCGCCCTGCATTACCAGCAGGCAAGCACCCGCCTCAAAGAGCAGCAGGGTGATACCTACGGGCTGGCAATCTCGTATGCGACGTTGGGGTACCTCTATGCCCGGATGGGCGCCCAGGAGGAGGCAGAGCGTGCCTATGGGCAATCGCTGGAGCTGCGCCGTCGCGTCGGCGATCGACGCGGTATGGGGTACGTCCTGGCAAACTTGGGCGAACTCTACCACCGCCAAGGGCAGCTCGAGCGCGCTCGCCAGGTGCTGCGTGAGGCACTCTCTATTGCCGAAGAGCTCCACGAAGCGGCTCTCCAGCTGGAAGTCTCTCGGTGGTTTTCACTCCTGTGCCAGGCGGAAGAGGATATCAGCGGAGCCCTCCACTTTGCGCGGCAGACGATCACGCTCCTGGAGCAGCTCCTCGATGAACGCACGCAGCAAGCATTGACACAGGTGCAGACACGCTACGAGCTGGAACGCTCCCGCCGGGAACAGGAAGAGCTCCGCCGGCAGCTCGTCGAGTGGCAGTACCGGGCACTCCAAGCCCAGATGAATCCGCACTTCCTCTTCAACGCCTTGATGTCTCTCCAGAGCCTCCTTCTCCGGCAGGAACTGGAAGCTGCCCAGCAGTTTGTGCAGCTCTTTGCCGCGCTTACCCGCCGTATTCTGGATAATTCCCAGCAGGGGCTTGTTCCCTTGCAGGCAGAGCTGGAGACGGTAGAGCTGTACTTGCGTCTGGAGCATCTGCGGTGGCAGAAGGCATTCGCGTACGCGGTAGAGGTTACCCCTGAGGTAGAGCCTGAGGAGGTGTGGTGTCCCTCGCTGTTGCTGCAGCCGCTGGTTGAGAATGCCCTCAAGCACGGCTTGGCACCGCGTGGAGGGTGCGGGAACGTCGCCATTCGAGTTGAGTCCTGCCCGGAATGTGTCCTGTGCGCCATCGAGGATGACGGGGTAGGACGGGGGGAAACTGGGAAATCCGCGGGCATGGGCTTGCGCCTGACGCAGGAGCGGCTGCGGCTACTCAGCCACCAGCTGGGCGGAGGATTCCAGGTGCGTATCGTGGATAAACACTCTCCGGTGGGCTCTCCGGCAGGGACACGAGTGGAGGTAATACTCCCGCTGCAGATAGACCTCCGCCGTGCCGTTGAGTTGGGCTTGATCACCCCGGGGCTGGGACTGTCAAAGCCCGTATTTTCGCCATAGCGCTGTCCTATCCGGGAAAGCAATGTGGGGAAAGGGTTGTGCTGGGGCGCTCCTGGCGTTTGGACTCTGCGGCTGCACCGGCGGATTAGACCCGGCGATGGTGCCGGTAGAAGCGAAGATTTCCGGAACGGTCTGGTTCCGTGGACCCTGGCCCCCACCGGATAGCTTGCTCGATCTCCGTGTCGTTGCCTTCCAGGTTTACCCACCGACCAATGTGCTGGAGGAAGTGCTCGGCGGGCGAGCGCTGTTCTCCGAACGCCTGCCGGCAGCGCCGTCTGTGGAGCGTGCCTCGTACGAGATCACCGTCCCTCAGCCACCGATGGTATTCCGCTACATCATCGTTGCCCAGCAGTACGGTCCGGACATCTTCCGCCACTGGCGGGTGATCGGTGTCTACACGCGGGACACCGTGTCCTATCGTCCGGATAGTCTCTGGGTCGAGCCTGGCGGGGTATATCCGAACGTGAACATCCAGGTTGATTTCGAGCGCTTGCCTCCACAGCCGTTTCCCTGACGATGCTGCCTGCTTTACGGATTGTCGTGCTTGGAGTTTGTGCCGCGGTGGGATCATCCGGGCTGCTTCGAGCACAAGCATCGGCAGTGCTTGAGGGCAGAGTTGTCGAAGCCCCAACCGGGGAGCCTCTCAGCGGGGCAACAGTGCGGATTGAGGGAACGCTCCTTGGGGCTGTGAGTGCTCAGTCAGGCTCCTTTCGCATCCGGGGAGTTCCCCCGGGAGAGCATCTGCTCAGGGTCTCTCTGGTGGGATACCGGCACTTCCGGCAGAGGATTCACCTGACCGCTGGTGATACACTCCGGCTGACCATCGCTTTGGAGCCGCAGCCCGTCGGGTTCGGTGAGGTTGTGGTTACCGCAGCGAAGCGGGCACAGAGTATGCAGGAGGCACCGGTGAGCATCACTGTTGTGGAAGCCCGGCAGATCCAAGAGCGCAGCTTCAACCGCCTCGATGAGGTGCTGCGGACTCTACCCGGCGTCGCAGTCAATCGGGACCAGGTCAGCATTCGCGGGTCGTCTGGCTTTGCCTTTGGGGTGGGCTCCCGGACGTTGCTCTTGCTGGATGGCATCCCACTGCTCTCGGGTGATGGCGGGGAGATGAAGTACGATGCTCTGCCGCTATTCTCCATCGAGCGTGTCGAGGTCCTCAAAGGGGCAGCCTCAGCGCTGTATGGTACGGCAGCTCTCGGTGGGGTGGTCAATGTCTTGACACGTGAGCCTCCGGAGGAAGGGCAGTATCGTTTTCGGCTCTACGGTGGGCTTTACGCCCGTCCGCGCTTTGCCCAGTGGGATATCGGACAGCGAGGGATGGGCGGAGGTGACTTCAGCTATGCGCGGCGCCTGGGACCGGTCGGGGTTATGCTCGGTGCCGGGGCAGTCTCCGATGGCGGCTACCGCTCGGCTGGGGATTCCCGGCGGTGGTACCTCTTCGGCAAGGCACGCTGGACGCTGTCGAGCCGTACCGTGCTTACCTTCCTTGGGAACTACACCGATGACGATCGGGGCAATTGGATTTACTGGAAGAGTCTCCGTCAAGCCCTCTGGCCTGGCAATCCTGACAGTGCCCAGCGTGTGCGTTCCCGGAAAGAACTCTTCGCGCTCCAGTGGCAGCAACTCTGGAGCGCTGTGCACAGCAGTGTGCTTCGGCTTGGACTCTATCGGACGGACTTTGAGAACCGAGACCCCGCGGGGAATACGGACTCCCTGCCGCAGTCGAAGGCTACCTCGCTTTCCGCCGAATGGCAGGGGAACTGGCAGCTGCGCTCGTCTGTGGTCGTCACCGGTGGCGTCCACGCACTTGCCAATCTGGTTAACTCCATCCTCTACGGCAGGCGTCAGCAGGTCATTGGGGCACTCTACGGGCAGCTTGAGCTTGGAGCGGTGCGCCCGGTAGGGCTTACTGTCGGCATCCGCCTTGACTGGGAACGGACCGAAGGTGTACCGCGGCGCGTTGAGGTCAGCCCGCGGCTGGGGCTGACCTATGCCAGCTGGTTTGGTCCGCAGTTTCGGGCAAATCTCGGGCGTGCCTTCCGTGCTCCCACCGTTGCCGAACGATTTGCCACGGTGCGGGCAGCCGGCTTTACCGTGCAGGCAAACCCTGACTTGCAGCCCGAGCGGGGCTGGAGTGCCGAGCTCGGGGTCATGGACACAGCGTGGCTATCCCTGGGTGGCTGGCGCTTCCCGCTGTTTGCGGATCTTGCATTCTTCCGCTCGGACTTCTACGGCTTCATCGAGCCGCAATTCCGCCGGGTCAATGAGGCAATCGCTATCCAGTTTGTCAACATCACGCGGGCTCGTGTCCAAGGGCTGGAGTTCACGCTGGGAACCTGGTTGGGACCGGTCACGTCCTGGGCGCCTGCGGGGATTCTGGGCTGGGATGGTGGGCTGACGCTGCTGGAGCCGCGTGATCTGACCCGCAATGATTGGCTGCGCTACCGCTCCCGGCGCCAGCTCTCAACCCGCTGGACGCTTGTGCTGCCATGGGCGGAGCTGCAGCTGGAGTACCGCTACCAGAGCCGGGTGGAGCGGGTGGATGAAGAGCTGGTCAATCTCGGGTTTATTCGGAATGCAGACGTGCGGGTGCCGATACACGTCCTGGATGTGCGTCTGACGCTTCTGGGACAGCGCTTGGTCAGTGTACCGGGGACGCTGACGCTGAGCCTCCGCAATGCACTCGACTACTACTACACCGAGGTGCCGGGTACGGTTGCTGCACCACGGCAATTGCTCCTGCAACTTTCGGGCGCATGGTGAGCGATGCTGGCGCGCCTGCTGCGGATAAGCCTCTGGGAGTGGAAACAGCAGTGGCGGCAATGGAGCTTTGTCCTGAGCCTCTGGCTGCCGCTGTTGGTCGGTGCTGCCATTGTGTGGGGAATTCCACGGGAAGACCAGAGCCGGGCTTCTGCGATCGTCGCTGTCTGGGATGGAACGGGGCAGTGGTTGCGCCGGCTCCAGCACCTCTTGGCAGAGAGTGGGCACGGGATGCTCTATCCGCTGATGCCCGAGGATACTGTGGCGCTATCCCGCTTGCTTGAACGTGTGCGGACCGGAGAATGGCGAGCTCTGCTGTGGCTTCAGCCTGAGACAGCCGGTATCTCTGTGCAGCTCTGGGCGCGGACATCCTCTGCTGCAGGGATCCGGGAGCTCTTACAGCGGCTGGAGGGCGAGTTCCGGGGCGCGGTTCTCTGGCACCGCGCCCTGCCGGAGGGGCAGACGGTGGTGTTCCGGGAGCACTGGATTGTGAGCGAGCTTTCGCGCGAGCGCCTACTGCGGCAGACGATTGCCGTGCTCGGGATGCTCGTGCTGGGGACAGCGTTTGTCTGGTCAGCGCGCATTGCCACGGAAGAGCACCTGAGTCGGGTGGCGGAATTCTTGCTGAGCATTGTCAGTGCTTGGGAGCTGGTGCTGGGGAAATTCCTCAGTGTGGTCGTGCAGGGAATCTTGCAGCTCCTCCTTCTCGGGCTTCTGGGCTGGACGGCTGCGAGGATGCCGCTTCCAGAGGTGCTCATCCCTGGAGTGCTGGGATATGCGTTTCTGGTCTCGCTCGGGCTTGCTCTGGCAGTGTGGGCACGCAATGAGGCACAGCTGCACGGCATGGTCACGCTTGTGCTCTTCCTCTTGTTTGCAGGGACGGTGCTGGCGTCGTGGGGTGGGCAGGGTGGCATTCTCCTTCTGACGGTACTTCCCCTCTGGGTGCCGGTCGCTGCGTTCTGGACGGAAGGGGAAGCCAGTCGATGGATGCTTGCCGGGGAGCTCCTGACTGTGGCAATGACAGCCGGGCTTCTCCGGAGAGCCGCACACGGTCTGCAGATGCTCGGTGCTTTCGGCGAACGGTGAGCGATGGAGAGGGAACCGCAACCGCTGTCAGCGCTGCTCCAGCACTTCCTGAAAGAGTCTGGGCTCGAAGAAGCGCTGCTGTTGGCACGTCTGCCCGAACTGTGGGCCGAGGTTGTGGGGACGCCGGCAGCTCGTGTGAGCACACTCCGGCACTTCGCCGCAGGCGAGCTCATCGTGGAGGTTAGCGTCCCGGCGTGGCGTCTTGAACTGCAGCTTCGCTGTGAGGAGCTTCGGAGACGGCTCAATGAGCGCCTGGGACACGAGCTTGTGCGCAAACTCGTTATCCGATAAAGCACTCCTGGACGTCTCTATCCACGTCAGGGAAACCCGTCTCACGGAGCAACTACAGAGCGATGGACACCGAGCTGCAGCAGAACCGACCGGAGTCGGATGGCTATACAGAGGAGAGCATTCGCGTACTGGAGGGGTTGGAAGCCGTGCGTCGGCGCCCCGCCATGTACATCGGCGATGTGGGCGAGCGCGGACTCCACCACCTGATCTACGAGGTCGTGGACAACTCCATTGATGAAGCCCTTGCTGGCTTCTGCCGCACGATTACCGTCACCCTCCACGCCGATGGAGGCTGCTCGGTAGAGGATGATGGACGCGGCATCCCGGTGGGTATCCACCCGGAGAAAGGCATCTCGACACTCGAGCTGGTGATGTGTACGCTCCACGCCGGAGGCAAGTTCGATAAGACCGCCTACAAAGTCTCCGGTGGCTTGCATGGAGTGGGCGTCTCCTGTGTGAATGCGCTTTCCGAATACATGCGGGTGCGGGTCTGGCGTGACAGAGCAATTTGGGAGCAGGAGTATAGCCGCGGCACACCGCTGACCCCTGTTCAGCGCCTCGGGGAGACGGATCGGACGGGCACGCTGGTGTACTTCCGTCCGGACCCGCAGATTTTCAAAACGACCGTCTTCCGCTACGAGCGCGTCGCGGATCGCCTGCGTGAGCTTGCTTTCCTCAATCCTGAGGTTACCATTCGCTTGCGGGACGAGCGGGAGGGCATCGAAGAGGTCTTCCACTATCCTGGGGGACTGCAGGACTTCGTTCGCTTTCTCGATGAGGGGGAAACACCGCTAACCCCTGTCATCGTGCTCTCCGGGCGCGTGCCTGGCGAATCGGGCAGCGATGTCTACGTCGACATCGCCCTCGAATACAACACCGGCTATGAGGAGCGGGTTCTCTCCTATGCGAACAACATCAACACAGCGGAGGGCGGCACGCATCTGACCGGCTTCCGCTCTGGACTGACCCGTACCCTCAATGCCTATGCCCAGGCAAATAATCTGGCAAAGCTCCCGCTTGTCGGCGACGACTTCCGTGAAGGACTCACAGCCGTGATCTCCGTCAAGGTTGCCGAACCGCAATTCGAAGGGCAGACAAAGACAAAGCTGGGCAATAGCGAGGTTGAAGGCGTTGTTCGCTCGCTGGTCAACGAGCAGCTGGGACGTTACCTGGAGGAGAACCCCGCGGTTGCCCGGCGCATTCTGGAGAAGGCTCTGCTCGCAGCCGAAGCACGAATTGCTGCCCGGAAGTCCCGGGAGCTGGTCCGGCGCAAGAATGCGTTGGAGAGCGCCACTCTTCCAGGAAAGTTGGCGGACTGCTCGTCACGCAACCCCGAGGAGTGCGAGCTCTTCCTCGTCGAAGGTGACTCCGCTGGCGGCTCTGCCAAGCAGGCGCGCGATCGCCGCTTCCAAGCTGTGCTCCCGCTCAAAGGCAAGATTCTCAACGTGCAGAAAGCCCGCTTGGCGAAGATTCTGGACAACGAGGAAATCAACACCATCATCACGGCAATCGGTGGCGGCTTCGATGAGGATTTCGACATCTCCAGGGCGCGCTACGGCAAGGTGATCCTCATGGCGGATGCTGATGTCGATGGCTCACATATCCGCACGCTCCTGCTGACACTCTTCTTCCGCTACATGCGCGAGCTCATCTACCAGGGACGGCTCTACATTGCCCAGCCCCCGCTCTATAAGATTGCCCATGGCAAGCGAGAGTTCTACGCCTACTCTGACCAGGAGCGGGACCACATTCTCGAGCAGCTGCGTGCCGAAGGCGCTCGTCCCGATGCCATTACCATCACGCGCTTCAAAGGGCTCGGCGAAATGAATCCCGAGCAGCTCTGGCAGACGACGATGAATCCGGAGACGCGCACACTGCTCCAGGTGACGATTGAAAATGCTGCCGAAGCCACCCGCATCTTCGATATGCTCATGGGCGATAAGGTCGAGCCGCGGCGTGAGTTCATCGAGCGCAACGCGCTCTTCGTCAAGCATCTGGATGTGTAGGCATGGCAGATGAACGCGTCCTACTCCGGCAGCTTCGGCAGTGGCTGACTCTCCGGCGTCAATTGCTAGGTCCGCGTGCGTACGTGGAGATGCCGCAGAGCTCCGTGCCGCACGAGACCCCGCAGTCGGGGATGCCGAGCTCTTCTCCGACCCCAGCGCACGTCCTCGGAGCCGACCACCTGCTGCCCCGGCGCGACCTCCCGCGCGTGCGCATGCCCGAGATCCGGGCGGAAGCAGACCTTTTCAGCACTCTCCCGGCATGGCAGCAGAGTCGCAGTCTGGAAGAGCTCTACGAGCACATCCACACTTGCACAGCTTGCCCGCTGGGGCTGACGCGGACGAATTTTGTCTTCGGCACAGGCAATCCCCGGGCAGAGATCGTGGTCGTCGGTGAAGCCCCTGGCGCAGAAGAGGATGCTCGGGGCGAGCCGTTCGTGGGTGCGGCTGGGCAGCTGCTGACGCGCATGCTCCAGGCGATCGGACTGCAGCGCGAGGAGGTCTACATCTGCAACATTCTCAAGTGCCGACCGCCGAATAATCGGCGTCCGACCCCGCAGGAGGTTGCCACCTGCCGCCCGTACTTGTGGAAACAGTTAGAGCTGATTCAGCCTGCTTTCATCCTGGCTTTGGGAGCAACGGCAGCAGCCGCACTGCTGGAGCGGGAGGAGAGAATTTCCCAGCTCCGGGGACGCCCCATTCCGCTGCAGGGGATGATCATGGTGGTGACCTATCACCCGGCAGCGCTCCTCCGCAATCCCCAGTGGAAGCGCCCTGCGTGGGAGGATTTGCAGCTTCTGCGGCGGCTCTACGATGCCTACCGGCAGCAGGCTCAGCAGTAGACTGCGGCAGCTTGGGCAAGCAGGGCTTGTGCTGGTGCTGCGGGCTTTGGGTCTGCTGTTGCGCGGTGTGCCCTGGCGAGCCTATCCGGTGGTGGGCTGGCTACTGGGGCGTCTGTGGTGGTACGCCAGCCCGCAGCGGCGGCGGGTAACGCTGGAGAATCTGCGCCGGGCATTCCCCGAGTGGCTGCCGCGAGAACACGCTCGCGTTGCCCGCCGCTGCTACACGAATGCCGGCATCGTGCTTGCCGAAATCCTCTCTCTGGCGTGGTTGTCGGAGACAGAGCTAGCAGAACGCATCACTTTTGACAATCCGGAGCTCTTTGCCGAATGCGCCGCGCGTGGACGTGGGATGCTCCTGCTTTCGGCACACTATGGCAACTGGGAATGGCTGGCATGTGCTGCCGGTCTTGCCATGCGTCCGCTCGGGGTACCGGTGACAGTGCTCGTCAAGCGGCAGAGCAATCCAGCAGCGGACCGGTGGCTGAACCGATACCGGACTCGCTGGGGGAATCAGGTCGTTGAGCTGTCGCAGGCTAGTTGGGCACTGATGCGGGCACTCCGCCGAGGGGAGGCGCTTGCGCTTCTGGCAGACCAGAGAGCAGCACCGGAGAACGCCATCTGGCTGCCGTTTTTCGGCGTGGAAGTCCCCGTGCACGCTTTCCCGGCAGCAGTGGCGCTGCGCTTCCGCATGCCCGTCATTGTCGGTTTTGCTCAGCGGCAGCCCGATGGGCGCTATCGGGTCTGGCTCGAAGAGCTCTCCCATGGGGACCTCCCCGAGAGTCCCGAAGGCGTGCAGGAGCTGGCTCGGCGCTACCTGCAGCGGGTAGAGGCACACATCCGCAAATGTCCTGAGCTATGGCTCTGGCAGCACCGGCGGTGGAAGTACACCCGACCGTCCCCCCATGCCGCCCAGCTTGCCGAGGCTGAGTGAGTTTTCCCGAATCGCGGTACTGCAGACAGCCTATCTGGGCGATGTTGCGTTGGTGCTGCCCCTGATGGAAGCCCTGCGGCAACTCCATCCGGCAGCACAGCGGGCGCTGGTCGTCATTCCCGCAACGGCATCACTGGCAGCGTGCGCCGAGGCGGTCGACGAGGTCATTGTCTACGACAAGCATGGCAACGACGCGGGGCTGCAAGGGCTGCGGCACTGTGCCCAGCGCCTGCGCCACTGGGGAGCAGAGCTGCTCCTGGTGCCACATCGCTCCCTCCGGACAGCACTGCTGACGCTACTGGTTGCTCCACGCTATAGCGTCGGCAGTGCCCGGAGTGCGCTGCCGTGGGTCTACCGCGCCCGGATCCCGTATGGATGGCATCTGCACGAGGTGGAACGCAATCTTGCCTTCCTAAGCCCCTTTGCCGAAGGAGTGGAGTGGCGGGCATTGGCAACGCTGCCGGTGAAAATGCGCCCCACGCCGGAAGCCGATAGCTGGGTTGAGCAGCGCCTCAGGGAGCGAGGAATCGAGAGCGGGAGAGGGTTCGTCGTGGTGGCGCCCGGTTCAGTCTGGGCAACAAAGCGCTGGAGCCCTGCCCGATATGCCCAGTTGGCTCAGCTCCTTGGTGCAGAGGGGTACCCTGTGGTGGTCGTCGGCAGCCCCGCGGAGGTCGCTCTCTGCCGTGCTATTGCCGACCGGAGTGGAGCCATTTGCCTGTCCGGTGAGCTCGACATCCCGCGGCTGCTGGCGCTTCTGCGGCGAGCTCGGTGTGTAGTGTGCAATGATAGCGCCCCCGTCCATCTGGCAGAGCTCGTCGGGACTCCGGTTGTTGCGCTCTTCGGTCCGACGATTCCCCAGTTTGGCTTTGCCCCGCGGCTGCCGCGGTCATCTGTTCTGGAGCGGGCTCTGCCCTGCCGTCCGTGTTCGCTCCACGGCGGGCGGCGCTGTCCGCTGCGGCATCATGCGTGTCTGGACGGGATCGAGCCGGTGGAGGTTCTCCGGCAAATCCGACCCCTGCTGCGATAATGCCGCCTTGCGCTCTGCGTCTTTCCCTGCGGTTTCCCAAAAGAGCCAGATGGCAGGATGGAACGTCGGGAGACGTCTCAGCAAGGGATTCGCCTCAACAAGTTTTTGGCTGACGCCGGGATTGCCTCGCGGCGGAAAGCCGATGAGCTCATCCGGCAAGGTCGTGTCAAGGTCAATGGAAAGCCGGCCGTACTCGGCATGCGGGTCTTCCCCTGGGATGAGGTGACGGTTGACGGGAACCGAGTTCGCTCGCACCGCAGCCTGCTCTACATTCTGCTGCACAAACCGAAGGACTACTTGTGCACCGTCCACGACGAGAAAGGGCGGAAGACTGTGCTGCAACTGCTCCGGACGAAAGAGCGTGTCTATCCGGTCGGGCGCCTGGATCGGAACGCTACCGGGGCGCTCCTGCTGACCAACGACGGGGAGCTAGCCAATCGGCTGCTGCATCCGCGCTACCAGGTTCCCCGCGTGTACACAGTGACACTCGATCGGGTGGTCCGTCCGGAGGATCTGCGGCAGTTGCTCCGCGGCGTCCGGCTCCGCGACGGGGTTTTTCGGGCAACCGCGGTCGAGCCCGAGCCGGAGTTGCGGCGGCGCCTCTACGTGGAGGTGCGCGGGCACGATCGGCTTCTCCATCGGGCGTTTGCGAAGTTGGGCTATCGGGTTGTCAAGCTCCATCGGCGGGCGTTTGCCTTTCTCACCTGTCAGGGCTTAGGGCGGGGGCAGGCGCGGCATTTGACGCGACAGGAAATCACTGCGCTCCGCAAACTGGTCGGGCTGGAGTCCTGATGCGGGTTCTGATTTCAGCTGGCGATCCTTCGGGGGACCGCCATGCGGCACGGCTCATGGCAGAGTGGCGCCGTCTCCAGCCGGAGCTGGAGTTTGTCGGTATCGGTGGACCGCGGATGCAGCAGCAGGGGTTGCACTCCCTGGTCCCGTTTGAGGAGCTTGCGGTGGTGGGTTTCTGGGAGGTTGCCCAGCGCTACGGCTTCTTCCGGCGCCTCCTGCGGCGCTGCCAGGCGCTCCTCCCGGAGGTCGCCGCGGTCGTGCTGGTAGACTATCCCGGCTTCAATCTCCAGCTGGCGAAAGCGGCACGCCGGCACGGTGTGCCGGTCTACTACTACATTGCCCCACAGGTGTGGGCATGGGGGCGATGGCGTCTTCGGACGCTTGCTGAGACAGTCTCACTCCTGCTGGTGGTCCTGCCGTTTGAGGAAGAGTTCTTCCAACGCCACGGGATTCGCACCGTTTTCGTTGGGCATCCGTTACTGGACGAGCCGATACTATGCGGCGAACCACCACCGCTCTCCGCGCGGGAGCCGCAGGTGATCTTCCTCCCTGGGAGCCGCCGGCAGGAGTGGCAGCGGCATCTCCCTGTCTTGCGGCAGACCGAGGAGCTACTCCGGCGTGATTTCCCCGAGCTGCGGATTGCGACGACCGCCCCGCCTGGTATTGACCCGCCACCGCAGTGGCACCACAACGCTAACGTCTACGAGGCTCTCCGGTCTAGCCGTGCTGCGCTCGTCAAGCTCGGGACTTCCACTTTAGAGGCGGCGCTGTGCGGAACGCCCTTTGTGGCATTCTACCGTACCTCCGCCCTCTCGTATGGTCTTGCGCGGCTTCTGGTACGCCTGCCTGCCGCGACATTGGTCAACATTCTGGCTCCCGCAGCCCCGGTTGTGCCGGAGTTCCTCCAATGGCAGGCTCGCCCCCAGAAGCTGGCACGTGCGCTGGCAAGGTTGCTGTGCTCGGAGACTGCTGCGGAGGCTCAGCGGACAGCCTTCGCCGAACTCCGACAGCGTCTGGGACAGCCGGGGGTTGCTCGCCGAGCAGCAGTCCTGCTGGCAGAGGCTCTGCACACGACTACCAGCTCCGGTACTCGGCAATCCGCTCCCGCAACCACGCCTTCAAGCGCGTCAGCTCCACCTCTTCACCCAACAGGAGGTCGTTGTAAGGCATGCGGACAATGGCTTCTGTCCCGCGATACTCGATGGGGAAAATGGTAATCCCAAAGAAACGGTATCCTGAAGGAGAACCAGGAGGGGGCGGAAGCTCCAAATCCAGTGGAACAAGGTGGCACTTCAGCGAATCGGGGAAGGGGTTCCGGGGGCTATAACCCCCTCCACTCCAGTGCCCGGAAAAGCAGAATACCTCCAAAAAAGCCAGATATTCCCGACCGGGTGCAATGGTATCCCCGTACTCTTCCCAGCTCTCAAGCAGGTCTCCATCTACAACGCGGAAGCCGAAGTACGGTTTGTGGAAACCATAAAACTGAATGCATGGCGGGGTTGGGGGATCGTCGGCTGCAGCATACATAACTTCCCTCGGCTCTGGGTAAAGCCGCGGAGGGAACAGCAGCCAGGGGCGGAAGTCTGCGCCGGTCTGCAGCCACCGTGCTCCTCCGTGGATGTAGTTCGGATCGCACAAGGGCACTTTCTGCCCTTTGATCAAGTCGAGGATGTGGGCGGTGATGATGAAACTTCGCCCCACACTCATGGTGTCTACCACCTTGATGTGGGCAATGTAGCCTGATGTTAGCAGGAGCGTGTCGCGCATGCGAGCGAGCCGGTCGGTGCCATGAGCTTTCCAGAGACCACCACCCTTAGATTGAATCTCGTCCAGCAGCCATGTCATCAGCCATCGGGGCTGGGGGAAGTCGGTATACCAGGGCTTATACGGCGGGCTCATATACAGGGTGCGCTGGAAGAGGATGGGGTCGTAGTCCCGCATCGCATACAGTGACCGCACCAGCTTGCGCAGGGTATCATCCCACCGCGTCCGCCGCCGCAGAAAGTCCACCACTTGCTCGATCCGTTCCTCGTTTGTCCGCCAGTATGGGGTGGAGTCCCGCTCATAGGCTCGTTCGCGCACCCAGTACAAGACAGAATCCAGTGCAATGTAACCCAGCAGGACGTCGTAAGGCATGTAAATGGATAGAGGCACTCGATCCAGTACGGGGAAGGTCCACCCCGGTCCTCGGAGTTCCTGTGCCGGAGAGTTCGCAACCAGGAACAGCGCCAGAATACTGCCATAGATGAGCCACCGCATCATGACTGCCCCGTCAGAGTGTGGAGCTTATCGCAGAACAAGTACATACTGCCAGCGGAGAGAGGAGCCGTGATATGACAGAAGTAGACTCCAGTGCTCAGCCAGCTTGGGAGCTCGTAGCGGAGAAGTCCTTCAGCATGCCACTCTGGAGACGTGTGGTAGACCATCTCCCCGTGGATGTTATACACGCGTAACTCAACCACCGCACCTCCAGTGGGCACGCTCACACATACGACGTTGTCCTCACAGGGTCTACTGCCTTGAACAGGGGGCTTCTCCTCAACCCCAACTACCTCAGGGCAGTAAAGCTTCGCGAAGATGCAGCGGTCATCCTCCCACCTCCTACTTGAGAGATGACCAGCTTCTCGGGCTTCCTCTTCTGGAAAGGAGCCTCCACAAATACAAAACCCTACCTTCCTGCACACCATGTGCGCCACCTTTACTCTCACCAGCTCCGGTACTCGGCAATCCGCTCCCGCAACCACGCCTTCAAGCGCGTCAGCTCCACCTCCCGTCCCAGCCCGAAGTCATCGTTCGGAATAATGACTACCGACTCCGTCCCCCGATGCTCGATGGGAAACAGCGTCACAGTCCGCCGCCAGAACCCTTGCTGCAGGCTGTCCTGCGACATGGGGGCAGAGAGAGTGTGCATCCCAACCCAGTAGCACAAACTGTCCCGACCAACTGACTCCGGGCAGCCAAGGCTTTCTACATATACCACCAGGGCAGCCAGGTACTCGCGTCCTGGAAAGACAGAGTCGGGATCGAACATTACAGAATACACATCTTCCTGCCCTTCCAGAGGGGCGTCTACAACCCGGAACTGCAGGCAGGGGTTAGAGGATTCAAGCCGCTGGGACTCCCTCTCCAGCCCGTCTGCCATGAACCACATCCGAGACTGGGCAAGCACTGGACCCTCCTGCTGAGGACGGCTCACCGTCGGTCTGTGCGTCCACTCCGGCTTACACGGAGGCAAGACCTGCCCTTTGAGCAGATCCAGCACCTCCGCCGTGGCAATCAGCTCCCTCCTGCGCGGAATGTGCACCGTGTCCACAATCTTGATGTGCGCTACGTACGACGCCCCGAATAGCATCATATCGCGAGCATACGCTGCGTGATCGCCTCGGTTCGCCTCAATAAGCGCGTAGCGGAGAACATCGTCGTGGTAATTCGTGAGCGATACGGCAATGGCAGAGCAATATGGATGATACGGAACGCCGAGCCCCACGAGCGTGGTGGAGAACAAAATAGGGTTGTAGTCCACCATGGCGAAAAGACAGCGCACGATCTTGCGCAGGGTGTCGTTCCACGTCTGCCGACGCAGGAAGTCCCGCACCTGTTTGACCATCTCGAAATTCGTCCGCCAGCAACTGTCTACCCGGTCCCAGTAGAGGGGACCTCGCCAGACCGAATCCAGGGCAACGTAGCCCAGCAGCACATCATAGGGCATGTAGACCGACAGCGGAACGCGGTGAGGGCGGGCTACCGTATACCACCACCGCTGGGCAAAGCCCTCACTGCACAGCAGCAGGCTTATCACCAGCACAGCACGTATGGTCTTCATCGCTCCACCTCTTGTTTGGGAGACTTCATGGTACCAGCAGAAGCAGTGTCCGTTGCAGGCTCGCTCCCTGCAGGAGCTGCACCACGTAGATGCCTCGTGCAAGCCCTTCGGTAGAGAAGTCCTCACAGAGATACTCGCCCTCGGGCACAAGATGACGCGAGCTGACACGCCGACCTTCAAGAGTATAAAGCTCAAGGGTGACTGGAAGGAGCGTTGGAAGCTCAAAGCAGACTCTGTTGACCCCGCTCACTAGGCGTTCACGCGTGCTTTCAACAATGCCTACCATTTCTGGACAGTAGAGTTTTGCAAAGGCACACCGTTCATCCTCGCTGATATCCCACCAGTATGCCGGACCTGCACTGTGCATGACACCACCAGTATAAGATCTATCACATAAGTCCATATGGTTCAGCCCATAGATGTGCCCCAGCTCGTGGATGAGGATCAGGCACAGGTCGTACGCAACGTACCCTGAGTCGTGGTTGTAAATAACTCGCCGGTAGTTCTCTAGATTCGAACGGTTGACAAAGAAACGATGTACCCTACCCGTTGAGTCATTTCCCTGATATCCTGGATAACTTGTTATAAACCACATTGTGATGTTGAGCCGTATAGTAAAGTCTGGGCGACAGCTATCACACATAGGACCCTGTGTGGTGGCTGCAGCGTGGGAGCCTGGAAAAAAGCGAGAAGAGTCGGTTATAAACTGGACTTTTACCTTACAGGTGCAGGGCAAATCCTGCTTCCCACAGATGCATGCCCACGCACGCTGGGCACAGCAGAGGTCTTGCCAGACGCTGTCCAAGGAGAAGATCAGAACCCTCTCTCCCTCCGGGTTGGTTGGGTCAACGGGGAAGTACACAGTCCGCAGCTCTTCAGGCGGTAGGGACGCTGAATCAAGTTCCAAGCAGATTGGCAAGGGTAGCAATGCTCTCCGAATGGAATCAACGTGCATGCACTGCTGCCATGGTTGTCCAGGGCAGTAGTGGAGAGGGACTCGCAAATCCCCCCGACAGCGGGCACCGGGGCGGCAGTCACCGGTGTAACAAGAGTCGCGTCCTTGAGCCCACCCTCCTACCCCCCCCACTGCCACCAGGAGCCAGAGCAGAACACTACGGGCACCCATAGATGCTCTCCCATGAGAAATAGCCTTGGGCAAATTTACACAATCTTCCCCTCGCGCGCAACCCGTTCTCCGGGGGTCGAGCGGGGGGTCACCGCAAGAGGAGGAGCCAGCCGGTGGCTTTCTCTGCGGTGGTGAACTCCACTTCCACCCGATACAGCCCGCTTGCCAGCTCAGGCATCTGAAGGAGAAGGGGAGAGAACAGCTGCCCCGGACCGAGTGTCTTGACGCGCTGCCCCAGGATGTTCCACAGCGAGACCAGCCGGGCTTCACGGAGCCCCCATTCCAGCAGGACTTCCCCCGTGCTTGGATTGGGGCGGATGGAGACACTACTCGGCGATGGCAGTGGCGGTGGCGCAGGAGGAACCTCTGCTGTGCCGACAATCCAGAAGTAGCTCGGGCTCATCCACGAGCGCTGCCCTGCCTGGAGCCGAATCCGGAAGAACTTCCCGCGAAGCCCCTCCGGGACACTCCAGGAATACTTCCCGGCAGCACCAGGGAAACTGCGGACAATTTCGCGGTATACCCCCGACTCCCCATCCCAGAGCCAGAGGTCGACGCGCTGGTCTGCCACGGGCTGAGCTGCCCAGCGAATCTGCACAAGACCACCAGCCTGCACACGCTCCCCACCGCAGGGGAAGACTTCCCCATCAGCACATTGTGCCCTGAGAGGCAGTGCTGCAGCACACACGGTCAGCAGGAAAGCAGCGATTGTCATGGCTGAGCCACCCGCAGGATAGACATGCCACACGTGTTCGGCTTACCGTAGCAGCACAGAGTAATAGACTCGGGCTGCCGGAAATCCTGGTGGAAACGGATAGGGAGAGACCGGTATCCGATGCCGGGCGTAGAGGTACCCCCGCGAACCACGGTCTGTGTTCCAGAAGAGCTCAAAGCCCTTCGCCGGGTTCTCCTGCGCCAGCCGCCCATGCCACCAGTTCTCTGCCCGAAAGACTTCGCTGCCCGTGCAAATGTGGTCGTTTTTGTCAAAGGCTATCTGCTCAAGCAGCTTGACAATCGTCCTCGCCAGCAAGGGTCCAAGATCGATGCTGCGCAGGAGACTATCGAGCACAAAAAGGCAAGACAGTGCCTCAGCATAGGCAGCTCTCCTGAAGCTCTGGAACCGAAGCAAAGCTAAAAAAGCTGACACAGCAGGCAGCCGCAGGTGTGCGTGCCCTCGGCTCCCCACAGGGGGAAGGCTGCGTGTCCCGGGCTTCAGAAGTCCTTCCGCAGGAAGCCGCGAAGGGCAAGCCACAGTGGGAAGGCACACCAGAGTGCAAGTGCACCAGCAGCCAGGAGAATCCCCAGTGTGCTCCCGGCGAAACGCTCGAGCGCGGCACCAGTATAGCCCAAGAGTGCCGCCGCATCGAGCTGCAAAAGGGTGGCAACGCGTACCAGGTCCACCGGATTGAGCACCAAGGCAAGCAGCAAGCCGTGTTCAATGGGGTAATCCCGCAAGGCGATGCCTGCCCAGAGGATGAAGCCGTCGTAGAGAATTGTTAGGGCAAACCAGAACCCGAAAGCGACCCCAATGGCGTGGAGGCGTTCTTCCCAGCGGAGGGCAAAGGCAACCCCGGCAGCAGCCCCGATGAGGCTCAGCACCATGCTACCCAGGGACAGGGTCAGCAGAAGCTCCCACCGCCCGGCAGCGAACACAAGCCACGGTATCCCAATGCTCAAGGGCGGCAGCAGGAGCAGTGGCAGTGCCATCCCGCCGAAAGTTCCCCAGAACAGCTCCTGGCGCTGCAGAGGCTGGGCGAGCATGAGTTCGAGGAATTCCCGTGCTGAGCTGATCCCAAGCACGCCGTAGAGCAGGGCAACCAGCGGTACCAGGAGCAGCACGACATTGAGGAGGCTGACCACAACCTGTTCTGCTGTGCCTCCGAAGCGAAACAGAAGTGCCGTCAACAGCAGCAAGCCGCCTCCGTAGAGGAGCACCCAACGGCTGCGCAGAGCGTTCCGGAGCTGGAATTCCCAGAGGACCCAGAGTGTCCCTTTCATGACCGCTGGAGCCGGTGGACGAGGGCTTCACTGAAGTGACGGCTGTTGCTCTCGGCGAAGAGTTGGGGAACGCTTTCCCGGAAGACAATGCGCCCTTCCAGCAGGAAGACAACTTCGGTGACGAGCTCGGGGATGTCGTTGAGCACGTGCGTGGTGAGCACGAGTGTACAGCCTCGCTGCCGGCAGCGCTGGAGCTCTGTCTTGAGGGTATGTGCTGCCAGCGGGTCTAAACCTGCTGTGGGCTCATCCAGGATGAGGATGCTCGGGGAACTCATCAGCGCCAGGACTGCGCTGAGCTTCTGCCGTGTCCCGCCGGACAGAGCGCGGATGGGCTTGTGCAGCTCGCTGGTGAGCCGGAACTGCTCAATGTAGGGTGCTTCCACAGGAGCAGAGAGCCCCCGGATCTGCTTGACCAGCTCAATGACTTCGGCAGCCCGCAGATTTTCGGGGAAGTGCGGGTGTTGCGGCATGTAGCCAATCCAGCGGCGGTATTCAGCGGAGGCGCCAATCGGAGTGCCATTGATGCGAATCTCGCCGCTGTCCGGGCGGGTCAGCCCCAGCATGCATTTCAGGAGCGTTGTTTTCCCCGACGCATTGGGTCCGAGGATGGCAAGCGCACTGCCCGGTGCGATGCTCAGAGAAATGCCGCGGAGGACTTCGGTTGCGCCGAAGCGCTTTGTCACGTTGGTAAGCTCAATCATCCCGGCGGCTCCATGAGCGGGGCAGGATCGACGAGTGCTTTCGGTGTCAAGACGGGGAAGACGCGCTCGGCAAGGTCCCAGAGTTCGACCAGAAAGCTCCGCAAGAGCACTAAGACGGCAGGGTAACGCTCGCTGACCAGGGCAAAGGCGCTAACCGGGTAGAACGGAACATCGCCATGCCCATTGCGGTCGAGGTCGTAGCCGCGGTAGCGACTCCAGTAGTTGTGCCGGAACGTGTTGGCAGAGGTAGTGCTATTGGTGGCAACGTCAATGGTATTTGCCACAAAGCTGTTCGCCGTCAGGGTATTGTCCACCGAGCTTGCCAGTAAGCGGAGTGCCCAGCCGTTGGAGAGGAAGCGGTTGCTGTCCACGAGCGTGGCGGAGCAGCCCTCCATGTAGAGGGCGACGGTGTTGCTCAGGAAGACATTGCGGCGGATCCGGCTGCGTGCGATGTCTTTCAGCAAGAGTCCGAAAGAGGCAGCGCCCCAGTTGTGTTCGAAGTGGTTCTGCTCCATCAGGATTGTGCGGGAGTACATGACGGCAACGCCGGCACCGTTATGCCGGAAGAGGTTTGCCCGATAGAGGCAGCTGTCGGAGAACATGAAGTGGAGTCCGTACCGCAGGTTGTGTTCTGAGTGGTTGGAGTCAACCGTTGCGTGCCGGACGAACTCAAAGTAGATGCCATCCCGGTGGCGGGCAATGGAGTTTGCGCGGATGAGAATGTCGCGGCAGTGCCACAGGTGGATGCCATTGCCGGAGGTCGCCTCTCGCCGGGCATTGCCGAGGATGGAGTTGGAGGTGACAGTACAGCGCGCAGCGTTTGCCAGGTAGATGCCGAAGAAGCATTCCTGCACCTGATTCCTTTCGATGCGGCAATCTGTGGCGTTCTCAACGCGAATTGCGGCGTTATCCCGCAGGAAGCTTATTCCGGAGCGGCGCAGGATGAGTCCCCGGACGGTGGTTCCGGAGGCGTGGATGCGCAGGATTTCGCCTGTTCCTTCCGCGTCGAGCACGGCGCCGGGGAGTCCCTCCAGCAGGAGCGGCACCTGGATCTCCAGCTCGCGCTCCCGGTAGATGCCCGGCTGGAGGCGAACGGTATCCCCGGGATGTGCTCGGGCAAGGGCTTCTCGCAGTGTCGCGAAGCTCCCGTCGGTTCCAACCGTAAGGAGCCGCGCCCAGCCCGGAAGGCTTAGCACGCTCAGGAAGAGCCCGATGCCGAGGAATCGTAGCTCCATGCTGCCTGCGGGTGTGGTCGGGTTAGTGCTGTTGCGGCGCGCCGAGCGGAGGTCCTTCCCGCCACTGCCTTCGGACGAGCTCCTGGACTTCTGCCCAGCTCAGCTTCTGCCCGCGTGGCAGCGTAGGGTCAGACTCGTATGCCCCGCGGGAGACGGCGTAGACGTTGAATCCCATGGGACTGCGAACCTCGGGTGTGGAGACGAACTCAGCCTCCTCTACGCGGATGAGCTGCCCTGGCGCGCTGAAGTCAATGACCCAGCGGGAGTGGATGCGCTCGGCAGAGACGGTCCCGGAGTGTTCGAATTCGACCATGCACTCGATGGCGTCAAACTTGATGACCCGTCCTTGACGGGTGACCAGCTCGGCGCCAAAGCGCGGGTCGGAGATACCCATCTGGCAGTAGGCACAGATTTCCTCGCCGAAGCGGAGAGGTTCGGGTCTGGGCTGGCAGGAGAGAAGCCCTGCCGTGGTGCTGAGTACGAGGATGAGTCTGGCGCTCCTCATGCCACAGGAGCAGCTTCCCTGACTATGTGCGCGGTGCATGCTTTCCCACGCCGCCGAGCGACAATGCACTCGCCAGTAAAGGTTGCAGCAACCAGCAGGAACGAACCGAAGGCGATACACCCACCGGCATCGGGGTAGGAGTACGCCGTGAAGTTCAGAAGCTGCTTCGAGCCGATCAGAGGTGGCTGGTACGCCATCCCCGGGACTTTGATGGGAGCATTTGGGTCGAGATTGTGTCCATACTCATAGCCCCAGCGGTAGAAGTCCGCCAGTCCGACAATGGTGAGTGCGGCAAAGAGCGCCAACCAGGTAGCGTAGAGCCACCGGCGGTTGACTACCACAGCGAGGATGCCCAGGAGAATGAGTCCGCCGATGAGCCAGGGCATGAAGGAGAATTCGGGGAAGTTTTCCTCCCGGATCGGGCGCATGCCGATGTAGTGATTCAGCCCATTGATGAGGTCGAGCTGTCCGCTCAATCGGTTCAGCCAAATCAGCATCACGACACCCTCTGGGTACTGCGGTGCTGTCAACGTGATGCGCCATAGCGGCAGGATGAAGAGCAAGCCGAGGGAGAGGATGGCACCGAGAGTGAGTATGCGTGGCAGCGCTCGCATGGGGATTGTCTGCCTGGAGGTTTGACAAACGCTGGGCGGGGAAAGGGAAAAAACATTCCCCCTTCCCCCCGAAAGCACGCAGTGTTACTCCTGACCCGTGCCGTAAGTCAGCGGGACATTTGTCCCGCGTGGCGAGACACGGACATAGCCCTGCATCTCCTGGTGGAGAGCCGAGCAGAAGTCTGTACAGTAGAAGGGGTAGACGCCGGGCTTCTTCGGCTCCCAGACCAGCGTCTTAGTCTGTCCTGGCATGATGAGGATTTCCGCAGTATTCGCGCCCAGGATAGCGAAGCCGTGGGGGATGTCCCAATCCTGCTCCAGGTTCGTGACGTGGAAGTATACTCTGTCCCCCACCTGAATGCCCTCGATGTTATCGGGGCGGAAGTGGCTTCGGAGGGCGGTCATGTAGACATGGACCTCGTTGCCTTTGCGCTCTACCCGGGCTTGCTCCGGCGTTTTCACCGCATAGGGGTGCTGATTTTCCTGGAGTGGGTAGACTTTGAGCGAGTTCTTCATCAGGATTTCGGCTGGGATTGCCTGGGCGTAATGAGGTTCGCCCAGGGTGGGGAAGTCCAGCAGCAGCCGCATTTTCTCGCCTGTGATGTCGATAAGCTGCGCTGATTGCACCAGCTCTGGACCTGTGGGCAGGTAACGGTCCTTGGTGATTTTGTTGAGAGCAACGACGTACTTGCCCCAAGGCTTGCGGCTATCCCCGCCGGGGATCAGGAGGTGCCCGATGCTGTAGTACGTCGGGATACGGTCTACCACTTCCCAGGTCCCCAGCTTCCACTTGACGATTTCCGAGGATATAAAGCAGGAGGTGTAGGCGTAGCCCTTGCCGTCGAACTCCGTGTGGAGCGGTCCCAGCCCGGGGTTTTGGACCTCGCCGGCAAGGACGGCATCGTACCTCAGAACCGGGATGCCGTCGATGACGGTGTCGAAGTCCCGATTCTCAATGGCTTTGAGCATTTTGGAGAAGGAGTGCACGGGGATAACTGTCGCCAGCTTTCCTCCGGCGACGATGTATTCGCCCGTCGGGTCCACATCCACTCCGTGGGGGGACTTGGGGGTAGGCAGATAGTAGATCAGTCCAGGGCACTCCGAAGGGATGAGGACACGGACTTTGGTGAGGCGCTCGGAGGTCGCCATGTGCTTGCGTTCATCGTAGATGTTGTGGAAGTAGTCTGCCGTCATCTCATGGTATTTGCCCTGTGCCAGGTATTCCTCAGCTTTCTTCCAGTTGACGGCAGCAATGAAGTCTTTGTCGCGCTTTGAGGCATTGACCTCCAGCAGCGTGTGCGCCTGCTCGCTGTTGTAGCAGGTGAAGAAGACCCAGCCGTGCGAGGGACCTTTGCCAGCGTGGGCTAAGTCGTAATCGTAGCCCGGCACCAGGATCTGGAAAGCCAGCTCCATCCGCCCGCTCTGAGGATCAACCTTGATGAAGTTGAGTGTGCCGCGGAGGTTCTCCCCGCGAATGGGCACATCCTGCTGGGGGATAGGCACGCTAAAGCGCGTCCCGGCGACGACGTACTCGGTGTTCTGCGTCACGAACGGGGAAGAGTGATTCCCCGCGGAGTTGGGAATCTCCAGGATTTCCACCGTCTCGAAGGTGCGCAGGTCAATGCGGGCAACCCGGGGCGTATTGTTCGCATTGACGAAGAGCCATCGTCCGTCGGGAACACCGTCGGTTTGCGAGAGCTCGGGGTGGTGTGCATCGTCCCACGGGATAAAGCCGTGGGAGGTCATCAGCAGTGGTTGGGTCTCAGGCGTATAGCCATAGCCGTTTTCGGGGTTGACGGAGAAGACCGGGATAACCTTGAAGAGCCGCCCGCTGGGTAGACCATACACGGTGACCTGTCCGCTGAAGCCGCCGGAGAAGAAGCCATAGAACTCGTCGTACTGCCCCGGTGGGATGTAGACTCGCGAGGCGGCATCCCCCGTTGCCACCGCCTGTTTGGGACCAGGGCAACCGCTGAGGGCGAGAATGACGACGAGCACGCTGGCAGGCACCAGCCACATGGCAGAGCGAAGGAGAGTGCGGGTAGTCATGGGAGAGCACTCCAGCTTGTGAGACAGCCACTCACGCTGGCACAAACTTCGACCGGATACTTTGGAGGGCAAATGAGCGAGGTAAGTGTCGGTGGTGATGTATGTCATCCTCGGGGATGTGTCAGTCCGGCGAGGGGTGGTGCGGGGGTGGCGCGTGGTAATTTCGCGCGGCGGTCTTCCGGGTTGCGGCGCCGGTAATGACACGGGCGGCAGAGACACCCTTGATGCGGCAGTATCGCCAGATCAAGCAGCGGTATCCGGACACCATTGTGCTTTTTCGGCTGGGGGATTTCTACGAGACCTTCGAGGAGGATGCCGCCATCACGGCGCGGGTGTGCGGGATCGCGCTCACACGGCGCAACAACGGCGCTGCTGGCGATGTCCCGATGGCGGGCTTTCCCCACCATCAGCTGGACACCTATTTGGCGAAGCTTGTCCGGGCGGGGTATCGCGTTGCGGTCTGCGAGCAGCTGGAAGATCCCAAATTCGCTCGGGGTATCGTGCGTCGAGGCGTTGTCGAGGTTGTCACTCCGGGGGTTGCCCTCTCGGAGAAGCTGCTGGAGGCGAAACAGAGCCGCTATGTTGCGGCGCTCGCATTGCCCGTGCGTTCGGGGCAGCTCGTCGGGGTTGCCCTCGCCGATGCCTCAACGGGAGAGTTCTTCACAATGGAGGTGCCACCTGAGAACGTGAGCGATCTGTTGGAAGGTTTTGCCCCTGCGGAGTTGCTGGTTGCAAAGCGCGACTACCGGACCGTGCAGGAGTGGAGCAGCCGTTGGGCGTGGCGTCCGGTGCTGACGCGGCTGGAGGACTGGCTCGTTGAGGAAAGTTTTGCGCGACAGCTCTTGCAACGTCACTTCGGGGTGGAAAGCTTGAAAGGGTTTGGGATCGACCACCTCGGGCAAGGCATTGCAGCGGCAGGAGCTATTCTGCACTACATCCGGGAGACGCAGCAGGAGCACGCCCACCACATCCGCAGCATCCGCTCGTACAACTCGTCGGAGTACATGGAGCTGGATGCCGCAACGCGGCGCAATCTGGAGCTGCTGGCCACCGTTGCCGACGGACGGGCAGACGGGAGCCTATGGCGGATTCTGGACAAAACCCTCACCCCCATGGGCGGACGCTTGCTCAAGTTCTGGCTCCACCATCCCCTGCGCCGTCCGGAGGCGATCCGTGAACGGTTGGCAGCCATTCGGGTATTGGTTGAGCACGCGCCGCAACGGCACTCTCTCCGTCAGCTCCTCCCATCGGTCGGAGACCTGGAGCGGATGCTCTCCCGCATTGCTACAGGACGAGCACTGCCGCGGGAGTACCTTGCTCTGGGACAGAGCATCCTCAGTGCCCAGCGGGTTGCTGCACTACTGCGGCAGCTGCCGGCACACGGCGTTCTGGCAGGGATTGCCTGGGAGGAACTGCTGCAGGAAGCGGTGCCGCTCGGAGAGCAGCTCTGCCGGGCATTGCAGGAGAATCCTTCCTCGGGGTTCGGGAATGGAGCAATTTTCCGGCACGGATTCTCCGCCGAGCTCGATGAGCTGCGGCAGCTGCTGGAGTCGAGCAGGGAGTGGCTGGAGCACTACCAGGAAAGTGAACGCCGCCGAACGGGCATTCCTTCGCTCAAAGTTGGCTACAATGCGGTCTTCGGCTACTACATCGAGGTGACGCACGCGCACCGGGCGAAAGTCCCACCGGACTACGAACGGAAGCAGACGCTGACCAATGCCGAGCGGTACACGACGCCGGTCCTCAAAGAGATGGAACTCAAACTGCTCCATGCCGGGGAGCGCATCGCCGCGCTGGAGCAGGAATTGCTCGGAGAGCTTCGGCAGGCAATCCTGGAGCGCATTCCTACACTGCAGCAGCTGGCGCAGGCGCTTGCCCTCACGGATTGCCTGCAGAGCCTTGCGGAGGTTGCCGCAGAGTATGGCTACTGCGAGCCAGAGGTGGACGACTCCGACGTTCTCGAGATCCGGGCAGGACGCCATCCCGTTGTTGAACGCCTCTTGCCTGCTGGGGAGCGCTACGTCCCCAACGACACGTACCTGGACACCGAACGGGAGCAGCTCTGCCTTTTGACCGGTCCGAACATGTCGGGCAAGTCCTGTTACCTCCGGCAGGTCGGGCTGATCGTATTGCTGGCGCAAATCGGCAGCTTCGTCCCGGCACAGCGGGCACGGATCGGGGTCGTGGACCGCATCTTCACCCGGGTCGGGGCGCACGACAACATCACCGGGGGAGAGAGCACCTTCCTGGTGGAGATGCACGAGGTAGCAGCAATTCTCCACAATGCCACGCGGCGTAGCCTCATCCTGCTCGACGAAGTCGGGCGCGGCACGGCAACCTTCGATGGACTCTCCATCGCTTGGGCAATTGCGGAGTACATCCATGAGGTCATCCGCGCACGCACCCTCTTCGCTACGCACTACCATGAGCTCAACGCCTTGGCTGAGCGCTACCCACGCATTCGAGCCTACCATGCCGAAGTTCGCGAAGTGGATGGGCAGCTGGTCTTCACGCACCGGATCCTGCCTGGAGGAACCGACCATTCCTTTGGAATCCACGTGGCCCAGATGGCGGGCTTGCCGCAGTGGGTTGTGAAACGGGCATGGGAGATTATGGCGGCGTTGGAGCAAGAGCACGGGCACGCTGCAACCCGTGCCTTGCGTGCCCCAGCTCCTCCTGAGCCAATCCAGCTGAGCATGTTTACCCTCGTGGACGACCCCCTGCGGGAACGGCTGCGCCAGCTCGATCCCGACACTCTTACCCCGCTGCAGGCACTGCAGATTCTGGCAGAGCTCTGCCAG
>Ga0105160_1000019_pt1 | contig 87083 bp, 83 predicted proteins | sample GXS110809BmetaG_FD_89591 | JGI IMG/M metagenome (GOLD analysis project Ga0105160, IMG submission 89591) | Hot spring microbial communities from Gongxiaoshe hot spring, China to study Microbial Dark Matter (Phase II) - GXS 110809B | ecosystem: Environmental > Aquatic > Thermal springs > Hot...
GAGTCTTGGTTCAGCAAGCTCAAGAGGAGGATAAAACAGTTCAACACATGCTTCCCAACATACAGGCCTAAGGTATCAGAGAAGTGGATAAAGTCATGGATAGCCTTAAGTTGACAGTCCCAGTATGGCCTTTTGCAGTTTTTATGGCCATTCTTGTGGCTGGGTTTTTAAACATAGTATAGGTTTAAATATCATTATGGCAAATCAAAACGAAAAACTTTTCTTCAGCCAAACAAGCAACAAACCGAGGTAAAATGATAGGAATAGTAAACGAGGTAAAAACCCTGCTGACAATACGCCCATCGAAATACACCATAATAACGCTAGCCATCCTCGGAGCAATGCTCGCACTCCAGCTGTTAGCAGGGGCACACGCAGGAGAACCAGTGGACGGTTGGCATTAGATCAATCAACATACTATTTTTTTAAGCAAGTTTCGTTAGCTTTTCTAATTGTTCCTCGAACACCCTCAAATGTGTCCACTCATTTTGTAAGTAGTGTTCTGATGGTATGGTGAACAAAAGCACGCTGCTCGGTGATATTTCGAACCTAGGATAGTTCTGCTGTATGATGATGGAAAATGGTGTGTGCAGTCGCAACAACAGGCATTTATTTGCTTGACGAATGGAATGCAAATAATCTTCAAAAAGGTCTGTTTCGAAGTTATCCGTTGTATAGTGTAATAGTGTCATTTTTGTGGACTGCTGTATATTTCGCCCAATGGGAATGAACCCCGTGATTAATCTAGATCCTTCAACATGTTTTTCTCTGTGGTAGCTTAGAAGCTGGGGTGCGACGTCATATCTTTGGGATATGGTATTCATTTTCACTGTTGGTTCTTTTTCAAGCTCCTTCAAGATCAGAAGGTCTGTCTTGTCGAACTTCACCGTGCCTTTATTGACTGACAGAGGTATTTTCGGCACGTCAACGCCTTCTATTTTGTCGGCCCATCCTTCTCTGGTAAAATCATACATTGCAAGCCACGTGGGCTGATAGTATCCGTCAACTATGTTGTGTAACTGGTAGTTTTCGAACACGCCAGCGTCTTGGAGAAAGCTGAGTATTCTTTCGTATGTTTTTCCGTCGCCTTCGGGCGGTACTACCTCGAGCATGTATTCGCGTTCTTGGTTTAGTGAGGCTCTGTAGACGACGTAGACTGAGTCGAGCCAGCGGAGGAAGTTTTCCCTCTTCTTTCCGTCGATTTGTTTGCTGAACCTTATGAAAGCAACGTGGGGCGAAAGCCCGAGGGCCCTGTAGTCAACCACCGGCAGGAACCTGAAGCCCGCTTTGTAGAACCTCTTCAGGTAGTATCGGCATGTCTCGACGGGCATGTCCAGCTCGTAGGCGATGCGGGATACACGCGTCGGACCATATTTCATGGCAGCCGCCACTACGGATGTTAAAGCCCAACGGGTTGGTGGAGATGACAGCTTCATGCATTAATAGCTGTGTTTAATTATATTTATGTGTTGTCAAAACGCGCGTCCCCGCAGAGCTTTTTCCGGCTGTTTAGTTGCTTCAAGGCTCTGTCAACCATTAAATTGTAGTTTAAGAAACTGAGGCCGATGTTGCCGGGAACGGTTTTGGAGCTTCCCCTTCTCTCCGTTGCCGTCATCCTCCCCATTGTCCTAACACCTTTCACGTTTTTAGCTGGCCGCGCTGCCTCCTGGCGGGCTGCAGCGGTCTTCTGCAACATGGCCCTTCTAATCCCGTTGGCCATATTGCTATACTTAACGCCGGCGGTACTGGCCGGTGGTGTCTTCCACGAGGAGTACGAGTGGGTTCCAGCTCTGGGTTTGACGGTCAGTTTCGTCCTCGACAGCCTCAGCTACCCATTCGCCCTTCTCATAACCCTTGTCGGCTTCCTAGCAGGCGTCTACTCGGTTAAGTACATGGAGAGAGAACATGGTTTGACAGCCTACTACACATTGCTGCTGCTCTTTGTGGCAGGGATGATAGGGGTTGTGCTGGTCACCAACCTTTTCCTCTTCTACATCTTCTGGGAACTGATGCTGATACCTTCATACGGGCTGATAGCCTACTGGGGTACGGGCAACCCACGTCTCATAGGCTTCAAATACTTCATCTTCACCCACGCAGGAGCCCTCTCGCTTCTCATCGGAATAGCGTGGCTCGCCGCACTGTTCGGCAACCTCAACATCTTCGAACTCATGACCCTGGCTTCGACACAGGCTGCCTCGTTAAAGCCTGTTCTCACGACAATAGCTGTACTCATCTTCATAGGCGCGGCTGTCAAGATGGCTGTTTTCCCGTTCCACACCTGGCTGCCTGACGCCCATGCCGAGGCTCCGACGCCGATAAGCGTCCTCTTAAGCGGCGTGATGATCAAGACCGGGGTTTATGCTTTGGCGAGGCTTGTGCTGGGAGTACTGCCGTTTACCTTCGCAGACATACAGCTTCCAATAGCTTTGTTGGCTGTTGCGAGCATGTTGTGGGGAGGTGTCATGGCTCTCGTTCAAACAGATGTCAAAAGGCTGCTGGCTTACAGCAGCATAAGCCAGATCGGTTACATCGTGTTCGGGCTTTCCACAGCTAACGTTGTCGGTATTCAGGGAGGGTTGTTCCACGTGCTCAACCACGGGTTCGCCAAAGGCCTGCTCTTCATGGGCGCCGGAGTTCTGATACACACAGTCAACGAACGAGACATAAGGAAGCTGGGGGGACTGGCCTCGAAGATGCCTCTCACAGCCATAGCCATGCTTCTGGGCGGGCTTTCCATAGCTGGAACACCGCCTTTAGGCGGTTTCATGAGCGAGTGGATGATCTTCTCAGGAGGGGTTGAGGCTGGATGGACCTGGCTTGTCGCCATAGCGGTGTTCGCGACAGCTATCACGGCGGGATACTATCTTAGGATGGTTAGGGCTGTGTTTTTCGGCGAGGGCGTGTTGAAAGCCCATGACGCTGGAATAACCATGGGAGGCTCGATGTCGCCGTTGATAGTACTGGTTATCGTGCTAGGCTTCCTCGCAACACCGCTGATATCTGTGATAGGAACGTCAGCTGCCTCTCTTTCACTTTCCATCCTCACGCGATAGGTCGTCGAGCCTCTCCCTGATTTTTGAACCCAGCTCAGCTGCTAAAGTTTCTCTAATCTCAGGCCTTGCAACAAGCAGGACCAGCTCAGCCTCTACTTGGGAAGAGCCTCTGCTCTTCACAGTAAAGATAGGTGGAAAACGTTGGTCTAAGTGGACCTTGTATTTGTAAACCAGCTTCAGAAGCTCGGCCTCGGCCTTGGGTAGGCTTATCTTAGACGATATCGATACAGGTATGGTTACCCGCTGAGAGGCTAAAGAAGACTTGTTAACGCATACATCTTTGACGAAAACCGAGTTGGGGACAGCCACGACATAACCTTCATCGTCAAGAAGCAGAGTAGCTATCTGGTTTATCTCAACAACCTTCCCAGAGAAACCAGCTATTTGAATGCTGTCACCCGATTTGATTGGTATGTATATCCCTAAAAAATATTTTGACACAATGTTCGACAGAATGTCCTTTGAAGCAATCGCAAACGTTACTCCTGCAACTGCTATCAGTAAAAGCAGAATGTCGAGATTTAGCCCAAGCTGGTTTACTGCGAGAAGCAGCCCTACCAACCATATGAAGACCGAGACCCATCTTACAACTTGGTCGGCGACAAGCGGTGGGACAAGCCGTAATCCTTTTCTGAGAATCGTGCCGACAAACCGTGCTGAGATAAAGGTAGCCAGCAGAATTCCAGCAACTACAGCTACACGGACCAGCACAAGTGTTACATCCATGACCTCAACCAGGTTCATCTTGTTCACCTTCCCCTACGGCCTTCAATACTTTCAGCTCGTCGTTTAACCCTCGCTCTATGCTGCATAGCTCAACAGCTTTACGGGCGTTCTCTCCCATCTCAAGTCGCAGCTTCTCATCCCCTATCAATTTGCTCATAGCCTCCGCAACCTCATCGGTATTCTCAGTGTTCACCAACAGCCCCGTTGATTCGTTTTCAACCAGCTCAGCTATGCCGGCTGAACTGCTTACAATCGCAGGTTTTCCATAGAGCCAGCTTTCAGCTACCACTAGGCCAAACCCTTCAGCTCTAGAGGGCAGCAAAGTGAAGTCGCATCTCGCATAGACACATCCGAGCTCCTCTTGGCTTAGATGGCCGGTGAAAACGACATTGCCGCTCAGCCCAAGGTTTTCCACAAGTGACGTCAGCTTCTGTTTCCACAATTCTGCTTTAGATAGGCCAAGCCCTTGACGACTGCTTGAAAAACTTCCGTCCCCAACTATGACGAGCTTTACCTTCGGAAAACGTTTAACAACCTTCGCCATAGCTTTAATCGCCAGGTCGTGTCCTTTCATAGGGTCAAGCCTAGCCACTAAAGCTATTACAACATCGTCATCCCCTAAGGCGAACCTGTCGCTGAGCTCACGTATTTTTTGGCTGCTGGGGACTGGATATTCGCTGAAATCTATGTAGGGATAAACATGGTAGGCTTTCCCTTCGTAGCCTATTTTCCTCAACGAGGCTAGGTAGGACCTGCAGCTTACCACTACAGCATCATAGGAGTTGAAATATTTTCCCAGGAAAGGAGCCCAGTCGGCGGGAACGACCTTCTCATCGAAAGGTATGTGCCACCGGAAAACCTTAGGCTTCAACGTCGCCAGCATGTGTCCTGTGGGTATCTGCTGGAAGTCATGTATGTAGAAAAGGTCGAAGTCTTTTCGGCGGTCTAGCTCCATCAAGGTTTCGCTACAAACTCTGTTGTAGAGGTTGTAGTATGCGTAATCGTCTAGCCATGCGAGCTCTGTGATAGAGGAAGGAGGATCGTCGGATATGCCGTGGAAGATCTTCCACATCTGTTCTTTTACGACACCATAGCTTTTAAGATAAGGTTCGTCGATCTTTACGTTTATAAGCTCTATTCCGTCTATCCAAACCCTGTCGGGTCCTCTAGGGTTAAGGGAAACCCAGCAAGCTTTTTCCAAAACACCTTTTTGAATCATGTGGCGGAGGAGAGGGTAAACCATCCTCGTCACCCCGCCCGGCGAGAAAACATAGTCCTCACCCTCCTTCAGTAAGCTGATGTCGAGAACGTTGTCTGAACCTTTTACGTTTCTTATTAGCCGTATGAGCGGTGTTTGCGAACATAAGGCTAAACGCATTCTGAAGCTATTTTTCGTAGGGCTGATTTATCCATTGCGTTTAGAGGGCTGGCCTCCTTTTAAGACGTGCTGTGTCTATTTTCTCCGAGAGTTCTGGAAAGTTCTCTCGAAGATAAAGCCTTATAAGGTATAGGGCAGCTGCCAGAGCCACAACGCCCGACGCTACTAAGACCCACCGTGGGTAAAAAAGCGATTCGGTGAGGAACAATGACACTGCAACCCATAGGGCTGGCGAAAAAAGGAAGAACAAAGCCACGGTAGCTTTCGTCAGCATAAGCTTGTCGGCTAGCAGGCGGGCTATGGACGAGTCCCATCCGTCTGAAAGCTCGAGCTGTGACACGAGGTCGGGTGAAAGGTTGTAGAAGACTTTCCCTATTGCTTCGAAGAGTGGGGGTGTTGTTGCTGCGAAGAAATCCGGTCTTAGCCAGGCTCTTTTCACGCCGTCCTTGGAGACCAGGTAAATGTTTTCGCCTTCCGTCTGCATCAGAAGCCCTCTCCTCTTGGCAAACCTTTCAACCCTGACGATTGTTTCACGGGTTATCTGAACTCCAGGGTTTTTCAGAGCCATCCCCAGCATGGGCGGGTCTGATGGAACGTATCTGTTGACCACGAAAACGCCGTCCCTGAACTCGGGCATCTTCTCCTGGATGACTGTTTCGGGCGTGTTTTTCTCCAGCTGCTCTCTAACATGCTTGTAGGCTTTGACGAAGGCTTCCGACATCTCAAACCACCGGTGCCTACGACTATTTATGCATGAGCTCAGACGCTACCTGTTTCATAGAGAAAACACGCAACCTCCCTGCCCTCCTCAAACCTGTACAGCGGAGGCTCGATGACATCGCATTTTCCTTTAATGAAGTAGGGGCATCTTGGATGGAACCTGCAGCCCTGCGGCGGGTTTATGAGGCTAGGCGGCTCCCCCGTGACTATTTTTCTGAAAGCCATCCTGTTACGTGGGTCAGGGTCAGGTATCGCATCTATGAGCGCTTGGGTGTAGGGATGCTTAGGGCTTGAGAGAACTTTCTTCGTAGGACCTACCTCAACGAATTTACCAGCATACATCACTGCGATCCTGTCTGAAAAATACTTCGCCGTCGCCATATCATGGGTAATGTACAGAATGGTCAAACCGTATTTTTGCTGTATTTCCCTCAGAAGCAGAAGTATCTCAACTCTTATGGAGGCGTCAAGCATTGTGACAGGTTCGTCGGCAACTATGAAGTCTGGGTTCGAGATGATCGCACGAGCTATCGCAGCCCTCTGCCTCTGGCCCCCACTCAGCATATGCGGGTATTTTGAGGCGAAAACCTCTGGCGGGTTGAGCTTTACGTCGCTTAAAGCCTTCAAAACTTTCTCCCTTCTCTCCTCGCTTGTTCCTATCTTGTTTACCACAAGAGGTTCCTCCACTGCTTTGTAGATCGTGAAACCAGGGTTTAGGCTGGAGTATGGGTCTTGAAAAACCACACCCATCCTACGTCTGATCTTTTTAAGCTCATCTTCTTTCAACTCTGAGATGTTGACGCCGTCAAACAATATCTTTCCGCCGGTGGGTTTAACTAAGCCTATGATTGCTTTTCCCAGGGTAGTCTTCCCCGAACCGCTTTCGCCGACCAATGCCAATGTTTCGCCCCGACGTATCGTCGAGCTTACGCCGTCAACAGCCCTCACGTAAGAGGTTACGGAGAAAAGCTTCCTGACAGGAAAATAGACCTTTACGTCTTCTAACGTAAGGATTTCTTCCCTGGTTGTCATTTCCGCTCCTTTTCCAAGAGCCAGCAAGCAGCGTAACTTCCATGGTCGGCTTTAATCATCGGCGGATCATCAACGTCGCATTTTCCTCTGATAACATATGGACATCGTGGATGAAAGCTGCAGCCATTTGGAAGGTTTATGAGGTCGGGCGGCGCACCTGGTATGAAGCTTGGCGGCCTATCCTCCCTGAGAGTCGGGACGCTGTCCATCAGAAGCTTCGTGTATGGATGATTCGGTTGCAAATAGACAGATTCGGCTGGACCAATTTCAACAATCTTTCCAGCATACATCACAGCCACGCTGTCTGCAAGCTCGCTTGCTAGACCAAGGTCGTGGGTGATGAACATGTATGTGAACCCCATCTCATTCCTGAGTTTTTTCAATAAGTTCATTATGTTTGCTTGAGTTATGACGTCTAGCGCTGAAGTTGGTTCGTCAAGTATTATCAGCTTGGGTTTGGTGGCTAGTGACATAGCTATTAAAACCCGTTGTTTCATGCCGCCGCTCAGCTCGTGGGGGTAGCGTCTTCCAACGGCTGCGTCAAGCCCTACGAGTTTTAAGGCATTTAACGCTTCTGAAACAGCTTCCTGTCGGCTGTAACCCATGTTGATGACTAAAGGCTCGGCTATCTGGTCTTCAACCCTCATGACGGGGTTGAGTGAGTTCATGGCTCCTTGGAAAACCATGCTTATGCCTCCAACCCTTACTTTTTTCCGGAACTCTTCCTCGCCCAGCTTCATAATATCTGTGCCGTTGAATATTACAGACCCTTTGTAGGCGCCGACGTTACGAGGAAGTATTCTGACTATTGCTATGGCTGTTGAAGACTTGCCTGAGCCGCTCTCGCCCACTATCGCGAGCGTTTCACCCCGTTTGATTTCAAAGCTTACGTGGTCGACGGCTTTGACAACACCCCTTAAAGTAGAATAGTAAAGAACCAGGTTTTCCACCTTCAGTATGCTGGCGGACATTCTGCATCACTGTTTATTGCTTTCCCGGTCTTGGTACCAGCCGAGAATTCCATGAAGCCCGAATACTATTCCGGCGAGGGACATCGAGTAGATGAACAGGCTGAGAACGACGTCTTTCTCTATGACACCAATAACCATCAGCAGGGATGCTATAAAGGCGGTGAAAAGAAGGATGAAACCCGTCAAAATCTCGGACACCTCCCGACCGTTTTTGAACATATTGTTTAAACGCAGTTTAAGCGGTTGAAAAAGGTTCATATCTCTTTCAGCCGAGGGTTGAATATTTTGTCGAGCGCGAATCCTATGAGGGCGAAGCTTATAGAGGTGGATGCCAGCAGGGCGGAGGGTATAAGAACCCAGTAGTACTGGCCTTTGAACAACGCTCCTGCGTAGAAAGCGTCTTCTATCACCTTGCCCCACGTAGGAGTTATAGGGTCTCCTATCCCGAGTATGGCTAAAGCCGCCTCCAAGAACACAAAGTCTGCGGCCGACAGGACAACCGAGGGTATCATCGTCGGCAGAACACGCGGTATCAGATGCAGGACTAGGATTCGAAAGTCCCCCGCGCCGTATGAACGCGCTGCCTCGATGTAAGGTGATTCACGCAGCTGCAGGAACAGGGCCCTGTAGTTTTTGACTCCTGGCCCGAAGGAGCTCAACAGAATCACTATCAACAGGATCACCCATATGTTGACTTTATAGAGGGTTGAAACCATTATGAGCACTGGTAGGAAGGGAAGGACTAGAAAGATCTCTGTAACCCTTTGCATCGCCATGTCAACGGGTCCTCGGAACCACGCGCTCACGGCGCCGATGCTCATCTGGATCAACGCTATAGAAAACGCTGCTGAGACTCCGAAAAGCAACGCTACAGGTGTTCCCCACAGAAGGGCTATTCCTATATCACGTCGTAGATGGTCTGTTCCAGCCCAGCCATAGACTTTTCCGTAAACGACAAGTTTCGCGTCAAAGTCTGCGTTGGGTTCGAACAGAAGCCCTTCGATCAACAGCTTGTACTCACCTTTCAAAACTTTAACCGTGCTGGGGTTTAGGATGCTTTCATCTTCTACTCCAAGCAAGATTGTTGTAGTGGGTATGATGTAGGGCGGTTGCCTGTTTAGCTTTCTTTCAATTATTTTGTTCAGCTCAGTTGATAACGCTGTGTCAGCTGATATGTAGAACCTGTCGTCTCTCGAGATTGTTGTTTTTTTGAGGTCAATGTGTGTTCCGTCAGGCTTTACCCAGTTTATCGTTAGCTGGGGTGGTGAGGTGTTGTAAGAGGATTTTAGGAAGAGGTTAACTTCGCTGGGGAAATCGTCATAATCATACCTAAACCTTATCTCGACCCTTGATATCTTTATGTTTTCACCGGCTCTTACAGACACCTTTATGACTTCAGGACCGGGTTTCTGCGTGTCAAACACCAGCGTGCTGGGCAGTTTTGTGGAGCTGAAGAGGTTAACCCATGCAGGTAAAGCGTTCCGCGGGTTGTCGAGCCAGGTCTGCTCCCCCGCCCGCCAAAGTCTCGCAGCCTCCTCGAAGGGAATAGTGAGAACAGTGTATATGGAAACGGCTATCAAAATGCACAGTATTCCAACTCCCACGAGAGACGATTTGTAACGGAGAAGAGGTTTTACTCTCATCATCCAGCCATAACACCCGTCCTTACTCTCGGGTCTAGTATGGCGTAGACAAGCTCAAGGACGAACACGGTTATTGCGAGGAGGTAGGCGTAGATAACAACCAGCCCCACGAGGACGGGCGTGTCGAACGTCACTGAGGCTACGTAGAAAAGGCTTCCGACACCAGGCCAGTTGAAAACAGTTTCTGTGATTATGGCGCCTGTCCACGAGGCCAGCAGGGTTAACGACAGGTCGGTTATTATCGGTGGCAGCGTGGGCCTGAGAATGTAGCGTCTTCTAATTAAAGGCTCAGGTAATCCTTTTGCTTTAGCCACCTCCACATAGTCCTCGCTCGAAAATATGAGGAAGAAAGTTCTCCTTGTGTATGTGCTTATGAAGAAATAGGCGGTCAGCCATGATAGTATGGGCAGTATCATGTGACGCAGCACGCTCAAAGCGTACTCGAAACGGTCTGTCGGAGGCGGGACGTCCACCATCCCTCCATAGGGTAACACTCTCAGAACTGAGGCAAATATCAATATGAGAAAAAGACCGTAAAACCATCCTGGCAGAGATGACATAGGTGTTAAAAGGGTCATTATTTTGTCTATTCTGCTGCCGTATCTTCTGCTGAGGAAAAGCCCTGTGAAAAGACCGAGGAAAAAGAGTATGAGCTGTGTTGTCGTGAAGAGGAGGACGGTGTTAGGCAGTCTTTCCATGATTATTACCCTAACGCTTCTTGAGCCGCTGTCGCTGCTGATAAACAGCGACCTTCCCAGCTCCAGGGAGAGAGCATCCCGAAGATAGTTGAAGCTTCTCACGATGAAAGGCTGGTCGAATCCCAGCCGTTTCAGCTCATTCTGGTACAGCTGTTCGATCAGGTTTCTTACCTGAGTTTCGTTCAACGCTCTGTTCGCAGGGTTGGCTCTCACCTCTTGGGATACCCTGAGCAAGGCCTCGCCCTTAACTATCTCGTCCACATAGCCTCCCATGTTCGCCACATATATCGTGACATAGACTGCAACTACCACGGTTAGAGCTAAGACTAAAGCTCGTTTGCCTAGAAAGATTATTGGCCGGATGCTTTTCATCCCTATTAAAATAAAATAAATAAGTAGTTATAAAGGGTGGTTTTCTACTTTTTTCTCGTCAGGCTTAACGCTATGCCGGCGAGGGACAGGACTATCGCTAGAACCGCTAGCCCCAGCATGAGGTTGACTGTTCCCTGCAGCCCTTCTACGCCAGACGTAACTTTGTCGACGCTGCCGGATAGAGAGCGAAGCCGAGAGTCAAGGCCTGAAATCTTTGCCTCCAGGTCCGCCCTGGCTTTAGCGACTTCGCTTAGAATACCCTCTTTGAAGCTTAGAACGTTCAGCGTAGCGGTGGCGGCGGCGGGTACTCCAACTCTTTTTGACACGGTTATAACTTCGAGGTTGACAGCGCCTGTTGGCAGCTTATAGGTCTCCTCAGGCTTGAGCACTACCCGCCAATTGCCTCCGCCAACAGGTTCTGCAAAGCCTACGGAAGTTCCTACAGGGCTTGTTAGAATGTATTTGACGTATGCGATGTCCTCGTCGGGGTACGGCTTTCCCTTGAAGGTTATCGTGAGAGGAACTTCCGCTGGGAAGCCTGTCTCAACCGTCGGCGTCGCCACAACCTTCACCTCGGGTATCATTGGCTCTGCGAAGCCAGCCCATTTTGTCGGCGGGTCTGGAAACTCTCTGAAAGCCTTCAAGACAACTATCTTAGCAGTCGGGTCGACCCTGTCGAGGTAGAAAGGCCCGTTGCCTACGAGGAAGTGGCCCTTAGCGTCAACCCAATTCTTAAGGTTGTTATACCTCTGTACTGCTTCCTGCCGCGTCAAGTACTGTCCTAGGACTTCCTCATACGGTATGAACCCTTGCTGGATAGCGGTGTTCAGGTATTTCTTGAGGATGTCTATTGACGGCCCCGCCATGAAGCTGGTCCACTCGACTTTCAGCTGGTCGGCTTTATCTGCTGAAAAGGCAAGCTCGCCGTTTGCTTCAGCCAGCCACGCAACCGCTACGGTGTGCCACGGTCCTGGACCATATGTGTAGTCTGTGAAGAAGGCTGAAGCGGCGGCGTTGACATTCCATTCCGCGTCTAGGAAGGCTACATCTGAATAGTATTCGATAATCAACGGGTCTTTGCTGACGATCTTGAAGCCCTTGAAAGTGGCTCTGAATTCTTCGAAGGTAGGCACATACGACTCGTCGTAGACCGGGCTCTTAGGGTCGGCCCTGTCGAACGTCAAGATGTAGCTGAACACTATGTCGGCTAGGGACATCGTGCTCCCGTCGTGGAATTTTCTCTTAAAGAGGTCGTCTTCAAAATACACAACAGTTTTTGTCTTGGCGGTTGTTCCCGGCGGCGCGTAGGTTATCTCCTGTTTTTCAGCATCCCATCCATACCAAGCGTCCTCAGGGACTTTTATCTCTGGAACAAAACGGAGGTCAACATAGTCAAGAGTTGCAGTCATCGGCGTGCCAACCAAGGCGTATACCTCCGCCCGCTTGATACGTTGCGGCAGGTATAGACCGGTGTAAGGGTCTGGAATGACTGCAGGGTCGGACGTAGCTCTATAAACCATAGAATCATAGACCCAGTTGCTGCCAGCTACGGGGTTAACCGGTTCGACTAAAAGGTCTGATGAAGCTATTTTAACCGAGCCGCCAACCTTGTCGACATATTTTAACGTATAAGGCCATAGCCTAGCGCCTGAGTAACCTGCAGCAAGGTCGTAGGTAATTTGTATGTCCTTCCTGGCTGGCCATGGTGCGGTCTGGTGGATTAGCCATACTCTGACAGAGTCTTTCATGGAGAGAGTTATCGCTCTCTTCATGAGCTCATTCCTCTCCTCTATGCTCTTGTACTCGCGGTTCCAAAGCTTGGCAACTACCCTGTCGAACTCTGGGTCTGGCTTGTAAGCCTGCCATAACGGCACTGGCTGCCCTCTCGGGGTGTAAAAGAATCCAAAGTTGTCGCCTTCATCTCTAGAGACCAATGTTGTTATCCAGCCGCCTGTGTAGAGGTGCCATTTGCCGTCTGCTGGGTTACCGCGAATCCATATAGGTGATGCTTCCCTGCTTGTCTTGTACTGCCGATCTACTGTGAAGCCGAGCTTCTCCAGCTGCGACGCAACATAGTCGCCTATCTGACGTCTCTGGTCTTCAACCCTTATCAGGAAGATCAAGGTAACAGGCTCGCCTTTATAGTGCCATTTTCCATCACGTAGCTGCGCTCCTAGCTTTGTCATCTCCTCGCCGACGATGGCCCGCGCCTTGTCAAAGTTGTAGGCATATTCTCTTTCTATGCCTCTCAGAAGGTCTGCATACCTGCCGTAATCTGGAAAAGAAGGCGCTAAGGCGGTGTATCTCGGTACGCCCAGACCGCCCATAATCTCGCTGGCTATGTAGTTTCTGTCTACCAGATAGTTGATGGCTTCCCTAATCCGCGGCACTGAGAACGGGTTCAGCTTTCCTGTGGCTGGGAACTCAGGGCCAACGGGGTTGAAGGTCAGCTCGTAGTATAGCCCGTAAGACATTATGTATGTTAGCTCGGGTGATTGGCGCACACGTTTGAAGAGCTCCGGGTCCCTAAGGTCTCTGAAGTAAACCTGCATCTCGTTCTTCAACAGCATGTCGATAGCTTTAGCCTGGTCTTGCTCGACAAAAAACACAACCTCGTCAACCCAAGGACCTGTTTGCTGCGCTTGCGCGGCAACGTTCAACGCCAAAGCAGGCAACAGCAGCAGAAAGGCCGTCAGAAAAACACAAACTGAACGGCTACAACCCAACATGTTTTTCACGGATAAAACTCCTTGCTCCTTTATAAGATTATACCAATTGATCCCAACGCACGTTTAAAAACTAAATAAGGCTTTCATGGATAATAGCCGTAGCCCAGGTGGTATAGCCAGGTTAGCATCGCCGGCTGTCGCCCGGCGGACCCGGGTTCAAATCCCGGCCTGGGCGTTCAAATTTTGTCTGGCTGAGAATTGGTCTTTTGCATGGCGGCGTGAAAGGTTCAGCTGGTGACTACCTTTACTTTGATCAACCCTTTTGTGATTGTTTCCTCCGAGGTTGTAAGGCCGTATTCGTCTAAAATCCCTTTCATGGCTTCGAAGACGCATTGCGTGGATTCGAACCTGCCGCCCACTCCCACGATAGCTATTTCGTAGGTGTTGTGCGAGATGTATTTGACCTCAAGCTTTTTCAGCGGGAAGAACCTGCCCACCGTCCGTCCCAGCTGCAGCAGCTCATCAAAAGAGTTTGCGTGAACCTTGAGATATTTTCCAACATCTTTTCCGAGCTGTCTGAACTTCTTTAGAACGGATTCACGGTCTTTGGTGTAGAGCTCGGCTATCAAAGTATCCATGAAGTCTGAGGGCAGGACCACCGCATCCAAGTCTCTCAGAATCCAGTAAGCCGTTAGGAGATTCTTCAAATCCTGTATCTCAAGGTTCTCCCTGATAAGCTCGAGCGAGGTTTTGAGGATTTGGTTTGTGAGGGAATATAGTGTCATGTGCTTTTCTTCCGCCAGCTTAGAGAGGGCCTCCGCCACCTCGGCGTCAACCGCCAGCGACGCCCTGACCATGACAACACAGGTAAACCACCTTTAATAAACCTACCTATAAGAGCTTATGGAAAGCTGGCCGAAAATGTTTGAAAATCGAGTTTGGATTAAAGCCTGAAGCCCCGCAGCGACTTTTCGAAAGTTATCTCTTCAAACCTCAGCCCCAAAGTCTTCGCATACCTGTATGATTCCAGAATCTCTTCCCTTGTGGGGTAACGCGCCATGTCGGCGTAGCGTTTGTCGAACCTAGGGTCTGATGGGTTGCAGTAGCAATCTGGATGGTACTGGTCCATGATGTTCACAGGTGTCAGAGGCATGTTTTCTGCGATCCATTTCAGCACAGGTTTTGTGCAGCATTCCACATGGCCGGGCATGATTAAATGCCTTATAACGATGTCCTCGTCCCACTCGTAGATTAGCTTGTGGTTGGCGGCGACTGTCTCAAAATACCATGGCGTCCTCGCCAGCCATACTGCGCAGCGGTTGTTACCGAACTTGAAGTCAGGAAGCCATATGTCCACCAGCTCACGTAGAATCTTCATCGTCTCACCGCTCATGTACATGTTGGAGTTCCAGAGGATGGGTGTGTTGAACTCCCCTTTGTATGACGCGTGCTTGACATCCATTGAATATGGGATGTACAGGTCTGCCTTAGCCTCCAACGCCTTGGCGTCAACACCCTTGAAAAACCTGAGCATGTTAATCGCCTCGACTATCGTGTGGAGGTGGATTGTCGGCTCGCCTCCAACGAGGTTTATGTTGTGACAGCCTTCCATCCTCAGCTGCCACATAGTCCACGCTAGCATCTGAGGGGTGAAAACGATGCCGTTGTCTTTGTCATGTGATATGTCTGAGTTTTGGCAGAACACACAGCGTTGGTTGCAGGAGGTGAAGAATATTGTTCCCGAGCCCTTGGTCCCGCGTATGGGAAGCTCTTCGCCGCGGTGGTGGAAGTAGCTTGACACCCTTGAACGGTCGTCCAGCTGACATGTCCCGAACTTCGTTCCCGCCGTCCTGTCAACCCTGCAGTTCCACCTGCAGAAGTTACAGTGACGCAGCATTTTCTTCACCAACGCCACCTTGAGGTCGAGGAAGCTTGGCCTAGCATGCGGCATCTCTTCAATCCTGACCGCATCCTCCCTGACTTGTTTGAACAAGGCGTTAAACTCCTCTGCCTTCTTCTCGTGAAGCTTCCACATTTCATGCACGTCGAGAAAGTTCAGGTCATCCTCGACGGGAACCCTTCTGCAGATAAGGTATTTGGCTGGCTTTGTGTTGTTTGCGACGGCATAGTACCAGTCGAGCCGTCCTTTTATCTCAGACGATGTCCATACCCCCAGCGCTGCGAAGGCGTTCAAACCCACTCTGTATCTGCTGTAGAGGGATGGTAAAAGGATTTAGCAACTACTGGCGGAATTCGTCGGCGAGTGTTTAGGCTTTTAAGAAAGAGGTTGAACGAAATAAGCCGTGTTAAGAGTTAGCGTGATAAAAGGCGATGGTATAGGCCCGCACATAGTCGACAAAACGCTGGAGCTTTTACAGTGGCTTGGAGACTTGAAGGGCTTCAGCATGGAGTTCGTTGAAGCGCAGGCAGGCGATTCGGTTCTCAAGGAGGTTGGAACAGCGCTCCCAGCCGAATCTCTCCGCAAAATCTCGGCAAGCGACGCTTGTCTAAAGGGCCCCGTCGGCGAGACAGCGCGTGACGTGATAGTCTACCTCCGTCAAAAGCTGGACTTGTACGCTAACATAAGACCGTTTAAAAACTATCCGGGAGTCAAGTCGAAATGGTCGGGCGTCGACTTTGTCATTGTGCGGGAAAACACAGAGGACCTTTACAGGTCTGTCGAAGATGTTGGCGAGGACCATGCCGTAGCGCTGCTAGTCGTAACGAGGAAAGGGAGTGAAAGAATCGCGAAAGTTGGCTTTGAAATGGCTACGGCGAGACGTAGAAAACTAACCATAGTTCATAAATCGAACGTCGTCAAATCCTACCTGCTTTTCAGAAATGTCTGCATGCAGGTGGCGGCCAAATATCCTTCCGTCGATGTTGATGAGATGTATGTCGACAACGCCGCCTACCAGCTTATCATAAACCCGACAGCCTTCGACGTCATACTCACGCCCAACATGTTCGGCGACATACTCAGCGACGAGGCGGCTGGGATCGTGGGTACTATAGGAATAGCCGGCTCCGCGAACATAGGGGATTCATTTGGATTGTTCGAGCCTGTCCACGGTTCAGCCCCAACTCTAAATCCGGAGCAGGCAAACCCAACAGCACAGCTCCTTGCAGCGAAAATGATGCTTGAATGGCTTGGAAGAACAAAAAAAGACAGAAGATTGTCGGAGGCAGCAGCGTTGGTTGAGAACGGTGTCACACAGGTGCTGGCTGAAGGAAGATTTCTAACTCCCGACCTCGGCGGAAAAGCCAGTTGCAGCGAGTACGTCGACGAGGTTAGGAGGAAGATTTCCAGCATGGCGTAGGGGCTGCCTTTGTTGCATGGGGTTTTCAAGGCACCCGCGAGCTCAGCCAACATAGGCCCCGGCTACGACGTCTTTTCCATAGCCTTGGAGAACCCTTCCCTCACAGTCGAGATAAGCGTCGACGAAGGTGACGAGGTCGTCGTCGTGAACAGGGGCAGGTTTGCAAGCTTGATGACGTCGGAGCCGGAGAAGAATGCGGGGGCTGTCGCCGCATCAAAACTGTTTAGGCGGATGAATTTGAGAAGAAGAATTGAGCTTGTCTTCCACGCAGAAATTCCACCGCGCAAGGGTTTGGGAGCCAGCGGGGCCGAAGCCGCCGCAACCGTCTACGGGTTGAATAGGCTTCTAAATCTCGGAATGAGGGACAACGAGCTTGTCGAAGTCGCGGCGTCAGCCGAGCCCGGAGGACATCCAGACAACGTTGCGGCATCGCTGTTAGGCGGGTTCGTTGCATGCCTCCGCCATGACGCAGGCCTCAATGTTTTGAAGACTAACCCGCCCAAGGACTTGGGCGTTGTCGTTATCGTCCCGGATGTTGAGAAGGAATCCACGGCCTCGGCTCGGAGAGCTGTTCCAGATAAGCTGAGCGTGGGACTGCATGTTGAAGTTGTTTCGAGGGCATGTGTGGCCGCGCTGGCTTTGTGCAGGGATAACTTGGACCTTTTCTTCAAAGCCGTCTCCCGCGACCCGTTCGTCGAATACTTCAGGGCTGAAGCAGGCGTTTACGGTAGGGGGGTTAACGGCAGAGGTCTGCTGGCGGAGAAAGAACGTCTACTCAAAAACTACAACGTTGCTGAGGTCGTCAGCGGGGCGGGGCCGTCGAGGGTTTTGTTCTTCAAAATTTCGGAGAACAGCCAGCGAAAGGGGCAGAGGCCTGTGGACGCTGCAGTCAAGGAGGTTGTGGACGGCTTTGAGGCCGCTGGCCACCGTGTCCTAGAAATCTTTGAGACAAGGCCAAGTTTGACAGGATGTGTGCAAACATCCTAAATACCGCCCTCGTCTGCGAAACTTCGTGAAGGCTGACTACAAGCGCTTCGTTGACAACGAGTTCAAAGACTTCAGCGTGTATCAAATGTTGGCGAGAGTCGAAAGAAACACTTCCCGCAGGAAAACTTTGGAGAGGCTCGCAGAAGTCGAGAAGCGACATTACAAGTTCTGGCTGATCTACGTACCAGGATACAAGCCAAACGTCTCGAAGACATACCTATACTTCATGGTTTTAGCACGTCTGTTGATGGGAGTTACGTTCGTCGTTAAAGCTTTGGAGAACCATGAGAAGCATACGATTGAAAAATACATGGAGCTGGCCTCATCTATTGAAGCTGGAAACAGCGAGAGGCAGGCTATTGAGAAAGTCATCAACGAGGAAGCCGAGGTGGAGAGGAACTTGTTAAACGAGATCGACGAGGCTGTTGTAAGGTATCTTGGTTTCATGATGCTGGGCGTGGCCGATGCAATCATCGAGTTAACGGGTGTTCAGGCTGGTTTCCTCGGCGTTACAAGCTCAACACTCGCAGCCGGCATAGCCGGCTTGATAGTTGGAATCGCTGCCTCGATATCGATGGCCGCAGCATCCTACCTGCAGGCTAGGCAAGGTGTTTCGGAAAGGCCTGCGGTGTCTGGCTTGGTCACGGGAAGCATTTACATGCTGACGGTTGGCGCTCTGTCTCTTCCATACTATTTGATAAAGGACATGACGACGGCCTTCGGCGCCTCGATAATCTCAGCCATCCTTCTAACAGCCTATTTCACCTACTTCTCATCAGTCATACAGGAAAAGAGGTTTAGTAGAGAGTTTGCAGTTAGCATCGCGGTTTTGTTTGTCGTCACCCTGGCCGCCTACTTGCTTGGAACAGGCTTGTCGCAGATGTTCGGCGTGAGCAAGGTTTTGCCAATCTAGCTCTCTTCAAGTAGGTCTAAGATTTTTGGAAGCATGTTGACGCTCGGGATTACCGCGTCTGCGCCGCTTTCGATGAAGAAGTAGGCGAGCTCCATGTCCTGACCGTACACCCCTCCGAAAAGGATGCGGTTGACGTAGTCTTTGGCGCGTGTGAACATCACATAGTCTTCGACGCTGTTTCCCACGTAAAGGACGTCGCCTTGGCTGGGAAGGTTTTTAACAGCCTCGAGCAGCGACCATGGGCTTGGCTTCTCGTATTTTTCCCTGTTTTGAGGCTCCGCTGTCACTCGGTCGCCGACGAATATGCAGGCTTCCTTCTCGAAGAGCTCCGACAGCCGCCCCAGTGTTCTCCATGTCTCCCAAGAGCCGCGTCCGGTGCTGATGCCCATCCTGAACCCTCTTTCGTACAGTCTTTCCAGCGTTTCCATGTTGACCAGAAGCCTTTCATTCTTCAACCTGCCTTCCAACGTGAAGAAAGGCCCTGAACCCCTCAGCTTAGAGGCTTCCTCGGAACCGTAGAAAGCCTCTTCGAACAAAGTCGTCAGCAGACTTTCGCCGTATCTTCCGGGGTAGTTGAGTATTTTTTTGGCCGTGGCGACGGCTTTGGAGTTGATACCCAGCTTGGACTCGACCTCGTTCAGCATGGCAGCGGTGCCCTCCAACGGTGAGACCTTCCTCTCAAGCTGCTTAAACCATTCCACGACCTGCTTTTCATCCAAGCTACCTATCTTTTGATGTGTCTTTAGAACTTCCCCAAACTCTTTGACGGTTTTTCCCTCAAGCTTTTCCAGCCTTTCTTGGAGGGCTTTACCGTTTTTCTCTGAAACCATGTCGACGATCCATTCCACCAAGAGCGTTACCGTGTCGCAGTCGTTGTTGAAGCTTCCCACAGACCTCACTGCGTATATCACCTCCGAGGGGATTGCAGACTCCGCGATCTCGAACCCTGTCAGAAGGGTTACCAGCCGAACGGTAACCTCTCTGATTACCTGGTCGTAGGACGTTTTCTCATCGATGAGAACTCCGTCGCAGTCGAAAACAATCGACCGAACGGATGGAAGCCTCTCCATAAACGAGTACTTGACATACGCTGTTCCTGCACTAGACCTCAGCTCGAGGTATTCTCTTATTCTTTCTCTCAACCCTTCCACTAGGAGATTGTTTTGTTGCTTTAAACATAAGCGTGGTCGCCAAAGCTTTTATATCCGCTCAGCACCCGGCTCCTGTGGCGTCGGCTCAGGTCTTTAGGTGGGATGACATTCCCTGGGAAAGGCTTCGTGAAGACGTTTGGAGAAGGCTTATTGTGGGCGATAGAATGATGCTGGCTCAGTTCTGGATTAGGAAGGGAGCGAAAGTAGCCATGCACCGGCATCACAACGAGCAGATCTCCCTTGTTTTGTCTGGGGCTATGAAGTTTGTCCTTGAAAACGGCAGCGAGCACTTGGTTCGTGAGGGGGGTGTGTTTGTCATACCTTCGAACGTAGTCCACGCTGCTGAGGCGGTTGAGGACAGCGTTGTCGTGGATGTTTTCTCACCGCCGAGGGATGATTGGCTGCGCGGAGACGACGCATACCTGAGAAGAAGCTAGCCTCGCACCCTGTATTCCATAATCCACTCACGCATAAGCCGCCAATGCCATTCGTCGAACTCCTCCACAACCTCATACTGTTCAGTCTGCTCCGCTATCTTGACGGCCAGAATGTGGTAGCACATCGGTTTTTCATGGCTCATCACGCGGAAGAAAAAGTCTTCGCATGAGCAGTAGCCGACCGACGTCAGTATGAGGTAGTCGCGTGCTTTGCCCACCACAATCCATCTAACCCTGTTGCTAGGCTTGAAGACGTATTTCTTTACCCTCATGGCTCGCACGCATTCATAAGCCTCTTCGAAAAGTGCTGGATATTCTCGCTGGATTCTGCTCAGCTCCTCGTTCATCCGAGAACCTCCCTGAGCCTTCCCAAGCTGCCCAAGACAGATCCGTCTAACGCTATGACCTCGGCTTTGTCAAGGTCGAAGACCCCCGTGTTAAGAAGCGGGCCTCTGACCAGCTTTGAAAGGCTGAGGTCTATGATGGACCTGCCTTGAAGCATGCCGTTGAAGCTGGGCATTATTAGGAGGGTTACATCGCCCTTAACGCCTGGACACGGTTCGCGGTACAATGCTTCGCAGAGCTGTTTCTTCGATCCCTTGAGCTTGAGCCAAACCCTAATCCGGGCGCCTGCTTCCCCCGAGCCCATTCTCAAAACTGGATGGAGATGGCCCGTTGCGATGACGGAGGCTTTCAGTAGCGTTTTGTCGGGCTTGACATGTCCGTGGGTGAAGGCGATTTTCTCATCTTCGACAAACAGGCCTCTAGCTGGGCAGAAGGTTGCAAACTCTCCCAGAACCTTGTCAATCTGGCCGTCGTGGTTTCCGGGCAGAACAACTACCTCGTCCACATGTTTGCCCAGTTCTTTCAAAAATCTTGGAAGAATCTCCGACTCAAGCCTCGAAGGTCCTGTCACGTTGTGCTTCAAATCACCCACGACTATCAGCTTGTCCGCATCTGTGTTTTCAACAAGCTGCGCCAGCTCTCTCATGATTTTCGTGCTTTGCAGCGGCACTCTAACTCCCCGCTGTCTAAGCTCTTCCTCAAAACCAATGTGCAGGTCCGCGACGGCGACGGCCCGGTAGGGCTTTTCAACAAGCAGGGCTGGATGGCCTTCTACAAGCCTCAAACCAGCCACATCCTTTTAACGCTTTGTGACTTCAGCTAGCTTTTCAGGCAGGTAGTCTGTGACTATGTATTCGAGCCCATATCGGCTAAGAGCTTCGAGCTCGGCTTTCCTCTGCATCTTCTTGAAGATGTTTATTTCCCGTTTCCAAGGGTCTTGGACGTATCGAGGGTCTTTTTCAAGCTCGGCGACCCTACGCACGTCTTCCTCGTTGAACTTCATGGCAGGCAGTTTGTATTTGGTTATGTCGCTGGCCCACAGCCCTGCCCAGACTCCGTCGGGAACGTTAAGCTCCCTCACATGCGCCGACAGGGCTGAGCCGAAGATTATTACGCTCGCTATGTGCATGCCCCAAGGGTCGGCGTCGCTGAATATGTAAACCGGCAGCTCAAGCTCCTGGTTGAGACGGCGGATAAATTTCCTTGTTGCCCTAGGCGCCTGACCCGCCGTATGCACAACTATCGCCTTGTATTTTTGCGGAACCTTTTCCTCGAGAAAACGCTGGTAGATGGCTCCCTTCTCGACCACAAACACTTGCGTGGCCTGGCATCGGATGAACTCCGCCGTGGTCATCGCAGGACCTATCATGGCTCCGTCAGGGATTGTCGTAAGGTCAAGCCTACGCCCCTCATACCCTGGAACCCTGTACTCGATGACCATCGGGCCGAAGATGCTCGACCTCTCCTCGGGATATATGTTGAAGTCTTCTCTGACGGCTCCGACGAGTGTTTCAAGCTCCGTCACCGCCTCGTCGCTCTCCTGCTGGTCCTCGAAATCAACATCGTATCCAAGTGCGTTGTAGAAAGCGTCTCTCAGCGTGCTTGTCTTCTTTGACACTATCAACTGAGTTGCAAACATCGCCATCCAGCACAGCTGGGCCATTGGCCTTAAGTGCTTGATGTTCTTCGCCGTCCTCAAAATCTTCCGCGGCCCCAGCACATATTGGCGCAAATCTGCGTCATACATAATGTTCGACGTTGTTCGGGCAGGTATCTCCAGCTGTGGAAACTCGCGGCTTTCGATGGTCTTGACTATGGACTTGGCCAGCTGTCTTATCTTCTCCATCACGTTCTTCTGTGTTTCTGCAGGTTTCTGCCTTTGTCCGGTCGGCTTCTTTGAGCTCACTGGATAAAAGGGTTCAAGGATGTTCTTAAAGTTAGGGGCGCTGCATTATGATGGATGATATCTGGAAGACAGCGTTCAGGAAGGGCGTTGGGTACACTCCTATCATCACCGCCAGCGCGGCCAACAAAAGCAGCGGCGCCTTCATGCTGGCCCCCACGGGTTTGAGGTTTTTAAGGGCATCCGAAGGCTCCTTAAGGAAGATGGATTGGACGAGCCTAACGTAGTAGGCCACGCCGACAAGTATGTTCAGTATCATTATCGCTGCGAGGAAAGTGAACGTCTGGCCCTCGGACAAAGCTGCTGTAACTATGGTGAACTCGCTCCAGAAAACGTTCAGCCCTGGAATGCCGGCCAGCGAGAAAGCTCCTACGGCGAAGCATGTTGACGCGAACGGGAGTTTCTTACCTATGCCTGCGAGAGCGTCGATATTCCTAGTGGCGGTCGCATGTATGAAGACTCCGGCGCCTAAGAAGAGCAGGGCCTTCATCAGCGCGTGGTTCAAAACGTGGAAGACACCTCCAGCCACGCCTGCTACGTTCGCCACGCTGAGGCCAAAGACGATGTAGCCTATGTGAGCTATCGAGCTGAAGGCCAGAAGCCTTTTGATGTCTTCCTGCATCAAAGCCATTAGGTTTCCGACGGTCATCGTGAGGACGGCGAATAACGCTAAGGCAAGCCTCCAGTCAAACAGCACCGGCGGGAAAACTCCCAGCATTATTCTGAACATGGCGTAGATCCCTGTTTTTATCACAACGCCTGAAAGCATCGCGCTTATCGGGCTCGGTGCAGCTGGGTGGGCGTCGGGAAGCCATGAATGGAAGGGAGCCATGGCGGCGTTTACTCCGAAGCCTGTGACGAGGAAGGCTATGGTGACGTAGCTCCACGGCTCCCCTGCCGCCGCGGCCGTCCCTATAGCCGTGGCGAGCTTATTTATCTCAAGCGTTCCAGCCATCCCATAAAGAAGAGACATTCCAAACAGTATGGCTGCGGCGCCAGCAGCGCTCATTATCAGATATTTGAAAGAAGCTTCAACAGCCTCCCAGGAACGATACCTGAACGCAACAAGCAGATACGAGGATATTGACATCATCTCCCAGAAGACGAAGAAGGTGAAGAGGTCGCCGGAGAAAACAACCCCAACCATGCCGGTAACCAGCGCAAGAAGTAGCGGATAAAACTCTGCCTTCCTCTCCTCAATGTATCCAACAGAGAAAATGCTAGCCATCAGCCCAACCCATATGAAGATGAGTGCGAGGAAAGCCGACAAGCCGTCCACATAGATAATGGATGAAACAGGTCCTAAGGAGACTGTGTAGACCGTTCCGGCGAAAACCGTTTGAGCTTGCTGAAAGGCTATTGTCAGGCAAACCATTAAGGCCGCCGAGCCGTAAACATCCATCAGCCTCGGAATGCTGTATCTCCTTGAAACAAGTGAAAACACCGGTGAAAGGACGGTGAGAAATATTAGAGCGTTGAGCGTGGGGGTGAAGTCTACCATAGCTCCTCGGTTAGCGGGTCTATAAGCAGCTTTTTAGTTTTAGGAGCAGCCTGTTGTTGCACCGCAGTTAACGCAGACGTAGCATGTTCCGCTCCTCGCCATTATGCTTCCGCATTCAGGGCACGGGGGGGCGTCGGGCGCCGAAGCCTTCACCTCCACGACCTTTTCGACCAGCGGAGCGGCTGCACGGTCTCCGCCGTCAGCCAAACCCAGCTCGGCACGCTCCCTCTCCGAAAGGAACTTTAACGCAAGCCATCTGAAAACATAATCCACCACAGACTTGGCGAACATGATCTTGGGGTTGTCGGTATAGCCTGAGGGCTCGAACCGGGTGTGGATGAACTTGTCGACAAGGACTTTCAGCGGCACTCCGTACTGCAGCGCTATCGAGGTCACGATAGAGAAGGAGTCCATCAAACCCGCCAACGTGCTGCCCTCCTTAGCCATCTTGATGAATATCTCTCCGGGCGTCCCGTCCTCATAAAGCCCCACCGTTATGTATCCTTCCTGCTCCCCGACTCTGAACTTATGGGTTACAGCGTTTCTCTCTGCTGGAAGCCTTCTCCTGACAGGCTTGGTAACACTCTCCTCCTTCGGCTTCTTAGTTGAGAGAGGTTGGGAGAGCTTGCTGCCGTCCCTGTAGATGGCTATGCATTTTAGCCCCATCCTCCACGCATCCATATACAGCGACGCCACGTCCTCGACTGTGGCCTCGTTAGGCATGTTCACCGTCTTGCTTATCGCGCCGCTCAAGAAGGGTTGGACGGCCGCCATCATGAGAAGATGGGCGCGGTAGTGTATGCACCTTCGGCCTTTTCTGCCGGATGGGACAGCGCAGTCAAACACGGCGTAGTGCTCGGGTCTTAGGTGGGGAGCACCCTCGACAGTCAAGGAACCGCAGATGACCTCTTCAGAAATATCAATCTCATGGTCGCTAAACCCTAGATGCTTCAATAGGTTGAATGAAGGGTCTTCGTAAACGTTTTCAGGTATGCCCAGACGTCTGAAGCAATCGCGCCCCAGCACGTTTACGTTGAACACGTCCTTGAGGCTTGTAACGGATGGAAGGATATGCTCAACCTTCTGAACCTCTGCTTCGGTCAGTCCGCGGGCCGTCAAACTATACGCGTTCACAGGCTGGCTTCCACTCAGCGTGTTGGTGCCTATCACGTATTGAATTATGTCCTGTATCTGCTTCGGGCTGTATCCAAGCTTTCTGAGCGCAGGCTCCAAAGACCTGTTGACCAGCTTGAAGTATCCTCCTCCCACGAGCTTTTTCATTTTAACGATTGAAAAATCGGGCTCTATGCCTAAGGTGTCGCAGTCCATTAGGAGGCCGATTGTTCCTGTTGGAGCTATTAGCGTTGCCTGAGCGTTTCTGACGCCGTGTTTCTCGCAGAGCTCTACCGCCCTGTCCCAAGCAGCCCTAGCGGCGTCGAGGATGTATTTCTCGCAAAGCTCGAGAGGCGGGAGATGCGGCTTTATCTCGAGACCCTCATACTCTTCAGGCCTGGCGCCGTATATGGCGCGTCGGTGGTTGTTCAAAACACGGAGCACATGTTTCCGGTTTTTTTCGTATTCTGCGAAAGGCCCCTTTACACTCGCTATCTCAGCTGAGGCTGCATACACCTCTGCGGTCATCAGCGCGGTTATTGCGGCGGCCACAGCCCTGGCCGCGTCGCTGTCATAAGGTAGCCCCATTCTCATCAGAAGGCCTCCCAAGTTGGTGTAGCCAAGTCCCAAACTCCTTGTCCTATAACTCATCTCAGCTATCTCTGCGCTGGGGTACTGGGCCATCGCCACCGTTATCTCTAGAACTATCGTCCAAAGCCTGACAGCGTGCTTGAACGCCTCAACCATGAACACACCCTTTTCCTCGTCATAGAATTTGACCAAGTTTAACGAGGCGAGGTTGCATGCGGTGTTGTCGAGAAAGTTAAACTCGGAGCAGGGGTTTGTGGCGTTGATTCTGCCGGTCTCGGGGCAGGTGTTCCAGTCGTTGATGGTTGTGTCGAACTGGAGACCAGGGTCTGCGCAAGACCATGCAGCTTTCGCGACCTTTTCAAACAGGTATCTCGCCTTGACTCTTTTGACAACCCTTCCGTCAGTCCGCCATGTTAAAAACCAGTCGTCGTCGTTCAAAACGGCTTTCATGAATTCGTTGGTCACTCTGACCGAGTTGTTGGAGTTCTGTCCTGAAACGGTTTGGTATGCCTCTCCCTCGAAGTCGGCGGGATAGCCGGCAGCGACCAAGGCTGCAACCTTCCTCTCCTCGTTCACCTTCCAGTCGATAAAGTCCTCTATCTCTGGATGGTCGATGTTCAGCACAACCATTTTAGCCGCTCTCCGTGTTGTTCCACCCGACTTTATCGAACCCGCCACAGCGTCGCCCACCTTGAGGAATGACATGACGCCGCTGGACACTCCTCCACCCGACAAAGGCTCCCCCTTAGCCCTGAGCGTGGAATAATTGCATCCCTCTCCGCTTCCATACTTGTAGATGCGCGCTTGCTTAACCCACGTATCCATGATACCGCCCGCGTTCACCAAATCATCCTTGATCGACAGTATGAAGCAAGCATGGGCCTGCGGCCGTGAGTAAGCGTCTTTCGAGGGAACCACCGCGTCCAGCTCTTCATCATAATAGTAATGTCCCTGCGGCGGCCCCTCAATCCCATAGGCCCAGTGGATACCGGTGTTGAACCACTGGGGTGAGTTCGGAGAGGCAATCTGTGCTATCAGCATGTATTCTATCTCGTCTTGGAATGCCTGTGCATCATCTTTTGAGGCGAAGTAGCCCAGGTTCTCGCCCCAAAACCTCCAGCAGCCAGCAAGCCTTCTCACAACCTGTTTCAACGACCTCTCAGGCCCGAGAATCGGCCTCCCTTTTTCATCGGTCAAAGGGCTGCCGTTCTCATCATACTGTGGGACACCGGTTTTGCGAAAATATTTCTGCGCTAGAATGTCAGTGGCGACCTGAGACCAGAAGTTGGGCACCTCAACGTCCTTCATCTCAAACATGATGTTTCCAGCCAAGTCTTTGATCTGCGAGGTTCGCCTCTCCCATTTGAAGTAGGAGAAGACATCTCTCCCGTCTGTGTAAAACCTCTTCACAACAAGGCCTTTACGCTCGGAAATCTTGGATGTTGATTGCTCTGTTATAGCCATGGATCTACGATGTCTTCAAACACCTTATAAGATTTTGCTTTTGGCCATAGCAAATTAGCAAAAACATTCTTTCGGACTGAACAAAATTTTCATCGTGTGATTTCCTGCAAGCTGACAAATTCGTAAAGCTCTCTCGCCTTCGAATTTGTTTCAAACCATTTCCTCACGGGGTCCAGCAGCTCGTTTAAAGCGTCTGCCACAGCGTTTTTGAGGTCGAGCGGGTGGAGGCTGCCTGTCACGAAATCTTTCTCAACCTGCTCGTAGCTCGTGTACTCAACGCTCCCTCCGAACTTTGAAGGCCGTTCAACGTGCAACATATTCTTCAAGGGGAATATAACGTACCGACAATATTCGAGGACAGGGTTTCCCACAACCTGGCGAGGTGGGCAGTAGGCGTTATGTATCTTCCTCTTGATAGTCTGATAGTCGTCGTGGACGTAGATGCTCGACTCGGGGATGCTTTTGCTCATCTTTGAGCTTATTTGAATGTCCAAGGCTTCCTCCTCTTCAAGCCCTGTAGGCCCGGTTGGGCCGGACAAGCCCATCAGCATGTGGTGATGGACTGCGACCGGCTTCCAGAACCCGAGTTTGGGCCCAAGCTCTCTGGCGAGTATGTTAGCCCTTCTCTGGTCGAGCCCGAGCTGGCAGATTTTAGCGCCCAGGGTGAAGATGTCGGCCACTTGCATCCCCGGGTAAAGAAGCTGGGCTGCTTCCTGAAGCTCCCCCTCCTTCCGCCCCATTATCGGCAGGCATCTGAGGACGCGTCTGAGCGTGGTGTTTCTCAGAACATCTATCACAAGCTTCCAGTAATCTCTGTCGGAGGCCATGTCGCTCGCCCAAACTATCTCAACTCTGTTAACGTCTATTCCCGAAGCCTTCCAAACCTCTATAAAATATTCTCCGACACGTTTTATCTTCTCCAGGTCTCCGGCCATCTTCCTGTTTATGGCCGCATGCCAGTCGGCTAGCAGAAGCTTAAACCTGCACCCGGCTTCGAGCATGTCTCTCAGCTTTATGGCTCTCAAGAGGGCGAAGGGTATGTGAGCCAACCCGCTGGGTTCGAACCCGTCGTATGCAATAGGATGCTCCTCAGTCTCCAAGAGCTGCCGCAGCTCCTCACTCGTAATCACTTCTTCGGTGGGCGGGCGTGTGATGAGCTCGATTCGCCTCTCTAAATCCATCACCCTTCGAAAGAGTTCTCAGGTAATAAACGATGCTTCGCTATATGCTCATTAGGGACCTTTAATAACGGGTTGGCCATGAAAAAACCCAACAGGCTCATCAACGAACGCAGCCCCTACCTCCTACAGCACGCATACAACCCGGTGGACTGGTATCCATGGGGTGAAGAGGCTTTCCAAAAAGCCAAAAACGAAAACAAGCCCATCTTCCTAAGCATAGGGTACTCGACATGTCACTGGTGCCATGTCATGGAGAAGGAGTCTTTCGAGGACAGGCATATCGCAGAGCTTCTAAACACATACTTCATCCCGGTCAAGGTCGACAGAGAAGAAAGACCGGATGTTGACGACTTTTACATGAAAGCTGTCATGGCTATGACTGGACACGGCGGCTGGCCTTTGACGGTCATTCTGACGCCCGACCTCAAACCGTTCTTCGGAGGGACGTATTTTCCGCCGAGGAGGAGAGCCGGGCTGAGGGGGTTGGATGAAATTCTTAGGGCTGTGGCAGAGCTTTGGACGAAAAGCCCTGACGAAATAAAGAGAGCAGCTGAGCAAACATCTTCTGTTCTCAAAGGGTTGTACACCTATTCGGAGGCTGGGGGAGAGACGCCGTACAACCTTGTTGTTCAGGGTTTCGACAGTCTCGTCAACGCTTACGACGACATGTATGGTGGGTTTGGAACGGCTCCGAAATTCCCCATGCCGTCCTACATCGAGTTTCTGCACACATTTTATTTCGTTGAGAGGGAGCAGCTGGCTTTGAAGATGTCAGCCTATACTTTGGAGAAGATGGCTCGGGGTGGAATATTTGACCAGCTTCGCGGAGGTTTCTTTCGCTATTCCACCGACCGCATCTGGCTGATACCCCATTTTGAGAAAATGCTCTACGACAACGCTTTACTTGCCAGAGTCTATCTTCAAGCGTACCTGCTTACCCATAGGCGGTTTTTCAGAGAAGTGGCTGAGGCAACGCTCGACTGGATGGTTGACGAGCTTTCATCTTCTGACGGTGGTTTTTACTCGGCTGTGGACGCGGACAGCCCCGAAGGCGAGGGCGCGTACTACACTTGGAGAAAGAAAGAGGTCGAGCAGTTATTGGAAAGAGAGCTGGCCGAGATAGCGATAAAAGCTTTCGGCATAACCGAGGCTGGAAACTTCGAACATGGAAAATCAGTTCTCACCTTCGCGAAAGACGTTGAGACACTTTCGAACGAGCTCCAAATAAACACCGATGATTTGGTGAAAAAGCTTGCCGAAGCAAAGGCCGCACTTCTGGAGGCAAGGCAAAGTAGGACTGCACCGGCGGTGGATGACAAGGTCATCGCTTCATGGAACGGTCTGGCGATATCCGCATGCAGCCTCGGATATCAAGTCACTAAAAACGAAAAATATCTTGAAGCAGCGGTTAAGGCTGCTGATTTCATCCTCGGGAACCTTTGGAAAAACGGCCGAATGCTGAGGTTCTACAGGAATTCGGCCGGTGGCGCGGGTTTCCTAGACGACTACGCTTACATGGCTAATGGCCTCATAGACCTTTTCCAGACATGCTTCGAGACCAAGTATCTTGAGCAGTCGCTGAACATCGTTGACGGGATGCTGGAAATCTTCTGGGACAGTCAAGGGGGAGGATTCTTCTATTCTTATGAGGCGGTGGCGGGTGTTTCGAGGCTGAAGGATGCTTATGATGGTGTCATGCCGTCGGGCAATTCTATGGCGGCATGGGTGCTGATACGGTTGTATGAGTTGACGGGAAGGTCGGATTACCTTGAAAAAGCTAACGCCGTGTTCAAGTGTTTCTCCGCGGCGTTGAACAACCACCCAGCAGAGCATGCCTTCATGCTTCAAGCCTTAGCAGCATACCTCAAACCCAGAACCGAGATCGTCATAGCATGCGATAGCAGGGCGGAGGCGGAGGAGTTTGTCGACATCGTCCAGAGATTTTACCATCCCTTCAAGACCGTGGTTTTGGTTGGGGGTTGGAACAAAGATGAATTGGCGAAAATCTCTCCGTTGGTTGCCGACAAGTCACCCGTCAACGGCCTGCCCACAGCGTACATCTGCGAAAACTACGCATGCCGTTTTCCGGTCACGGAAAGGGACGAGCTCTTGAAAGCAGTTGGGTGGCATGGGTGAAAAGGCCTGCTGCGATCCTCATATTAGCATGGCTTTCGTGGTTTTGGAGCCATGGAACACGCGTAGGGCTATCGGCAATCACGCCCTTTCTCCGCCAAAGGTTTTCCATATCCACGGCCGAGGCCGCTGCAATACCAGGGGTGTTGAACCTAGGGTTTTACTCGTTCACCTTTGTATCTGGAAGAATACCGGCGAAGACAGGGTTCAGGAACGCGGTTATGCTCGCCGCATTCGGTTCTGGAGTTGCTACCGTCGCCGCCGGGTTTCTGGACAACATTTACGTCTTCTACTGCGCCGTCTTGTTTGTGGGAGTTTTCCTGTCGATGCATCTTCCGTCAGCCATACCGTGGCTCGGCCAGCTTTTCAAAGGTGTTAGACAGGGTTTCTTTATAGGCGTCCATGAATCAGGCGCGCCAGCTGGACAGACTTTTGGCCCCATCATTCTCGCCCTCCTGTTCACCAGCCTCGCATACAGTCTGTCCTTTTGTGCGTGGGCCATGATACCCATCAGCGTAGGCCTCGCTCTTCTTTTGTTAACAAAACCGGAAGGCGGGGATGGTAGGCTATCTCCCACGCCGCTTTCGCAGGAAAGCCAGCGCGTTAGGACGATGCCTCTGACGGTTTTGACCATCGCAAACCTTGTAGGAAACCTAGGCGTCGTAGCAATCGTTCCACTCCATCTCGTGGACACTTTCCACCTCGACAAATCATACGTCGCGTTGATTGTCGGAGCAAGCAGGCTGGTGGGTGTTGTGGGACAGCCGTTAGGCGGATACCTTTACGACAAACATGGCTTCTTTAAAGTTGCTTCAACGGTTTCCGTGCTTAACCTTCTGTCCAACCTCTACCTTATGCTCGCCCCCTACAGCGATGTTTACCCCGCAGTCATGGCAGTTCAGGCAGCAGTCACGGCCATGTATTTTCCAGTCGTCTACAGTTATCTCGTAAAACATCTAGGCGCTTCTGCCTCAACGGTTTTGGGGAAAGTTTTCTCGGCAGCTGGGCTTGCGGGGCCTACGGCGGCACCTATCTTGGCTGGGGTGCTCGCCCAACGACTAGGCTACACCGCAGCGCTCGCATACCCCACCTTTCTGGCTTTCGCGGGAGTCCTAGCTCTTGTCTACATGACTAAGGCGAGATAGCAATCTATTTTTATATGCACGCCTGCAGCGTGTAGGGGTGAACGGCATGGTGTTGGTTAAACTGCCAGACATAGGCGAAGGCATAGCTGAGGGAGAGGTCGTTAAATTTCTCGTCAGCGAGGGAGACCTCGTTGACAAGTATCAGCCTTTAGTTGAGGTCATGACCGTGAAAGTGAACGTCGAAATCCCCTCGCCGGTCAAAGGAAGGGTTGTCAAAATCCTCGCCCAGCCCGGCCAAGTGTTGAAGGTTGGCGAACCGTTCATCGAAATCGAGTCGGAGGAGGCTGTTGAAGAGCTGCAGCCGAAGGCTCCGGCCGCAACGCATGCGGCTGAAGCGGTCCGGATAAACAGGAAGACATCCGACGTCATCGCCACGCCTGCGGTGAAGAGGCTTGCAAAAGAGCTTGGCGTAGACCTCAGCACAGTCAAGGGCTCTGGGGCCGGCGGCAGAATAACCGAAGAGGATGTAAGACGTGCTGCTGGCGGCTATGAGACCAGAATCCCGATCAGAGGGCTGAGACGTATGATTTCTGAGAGGCTTGTCACGGCAAAGTCTAAAACGGCTTTGGTGACGATATTCGAGGAGGTCAACGCTGAGGAGCTTGTGAAGCTGAGGGATGAGATGCGGAAGCTGCAGCACGAGAAAGACGTCAAGCTCACGTTCATGCCCTTCATAATGAAAGCTATAGTTGAGGCGGTAAGACAATATCCCGCCTTAAACGGCTGGATTGACGACGAAAGAAACGAAATCGTCCTGTCCAAGACCGTGAACATCGGCTTCGCGGTCGACACGCCCGACGGCCTGCTTGTCCCGGTCTTGAAAAACGTCGAGGCGAAGGACGTTTGGACATTAGCGAAAGAGGTTGAAGAGCTCGCTGAAAAAGCTCGTCAAGGCAGGCTGTCCCTCGACGACGTCAGAGGAGGAACCATAAGCATATCCAACTACGGTGCATTGGGCTCCTACTCTGGAACACCTATCGTCAACTATCCTGAAATAGCAATCGTAGGCGTTGGACGGGTGGAGAAAAAGCCTGTGGTTAAAGATGGACAGGTCACCGTGGGCGAGCTGATGCAGCTGGCCGTGACCATCGACCACCGAGCGGTCGACGGAGGCACCATGGGAGGCTTCGTACTAGCTTTGAAGAAAAACCTCGAAAACATCAGACAAATAGTACGCGGGGTTTGACCAGCCTATCCGACATAGGTTTACAGATCGGTGTCCTGGTCGAGTCGATTGTCTCAACATACTCTGGCGACACTCCTCACGCAGCGGCCATGGGTTGCATGACTCCAGACGGGTTTACGCTGGTCATAAGGCCTTTTACAAACACGCAGACGTTCAGAAACCTGTTGGACAGAAGGAGCTTGGTGGTAAACATTACCCATGACCCGTCGCTTTTCTACCGGGTTGTATTCGGCGAGCCGGTTGAGTTTGAAGAATCTAGGTTTGTCGACGCGCCCGTCGTCAAAGAAGCTGTTGCATGGGTCGAGGCCGTTTCGCTGGAATCCAAACCGCTCAGCTCGGAACGAGTGGAGGTGTTGTGCCAGGTGAAGCACGTTGAAGCCAGGTTGGCTAGACCACTTCCCTACTCGAGGGCCGAGCATGCGTTGATGGAATCCCTGATACACTACACCCGCGTCAAAGTTTTCAAGCAAGCGGGCATGCAGCAGGAAGCGTCCAAACTGGTTGAGAAGATAAAAGATTATGAGAGGCTTATCAGAAGGGTTTCCACGAACCCGTCGCACCTAGCCATGGTGGCCAGGGTTGTCGAAGAGATAGGTAAGCTAGGCTATGATTGTCGAGGTTAGAACACCGTCAAGGCTTCATCTAGGCTTGATAGAGCTGGGCGGACATTGGCGGCGCTTTTACGGCGGGATAGGAGTGGCTTTAAAGAAACCATCACTCTACCTGAAAGCCATAAAATCACACACCCTTGAGGTTACTGGACAGTGTTCGCCAGATGTTTCAGCGGCGGTTGCCGTGCTTGAGAAAGCTTTCCAAATGGATTTTAAAGCGAGGATTCAGGTTCTCGAGTCTATTCCCGCCCACAAAGGGTTCGGCTCGAAGACGCAGCTCTCGCTCGCCGTGGGCATATCGCTGGCAAAGATGTACGGGCTGGATGTGAAGCCTGAAACATTAGCTGCTTTGCTTGGACGCGGCCAGATATCCCGTGTCGGAACAACCGCGTTCATACACGGCGGTTTCATCGTCGACCTGCCGAGGAAAAAGCAGGCAAAACAACAGCTAAGCTTTCTGAGAGTTGAGTTTCCCGAGGAATGGGCGTTTCTAGTGGCCTATCCGCTGGACAGGTCCGGCCCTGACGATGATTTGGAGCAGCAGCTCTTCAACCGTTTGCCAGCGATGGATGAGCAGAGATGCTCCGAAATATCCCATGTGATTTTAGCTGGTTTGCTGCCGTCCTTGATGGAGCGGGATGCGGAAGGATTTGGCGAGGCTTTGACCAAACTTCAGACGTTGGTCGGAGGACATTTCGCAGCTGTTCAAGGCGGAGTGTTCGTTAGCAGGGAAGCGGTTGAAATTATTGCCAAACATGGCGCCTTGGGAGTAGGGCAGAGTTCGTGGGGACCTGCGGTCTACGGATTCTACAGCTCGTTCAAGGAGGCCGCAGAGGCGGCGGAAAAAATCAGTCAAAAGCTTGGTAATGGTTGGAATGTTTTCGCCACGGAAGCCGACAACGAGGGCGCTAGGATTTCAGTCGCTCCTTAAGTTTTTCAAAATGTCCCGAGGGTTAAACCTGGGAACTCTCACATACTCTAAAACTGTTCCGACGCTTTTGGTCAGCTCAAGCGTCTCGACGAGCTTGGCGTATTTTCCACCCGCGATGCCGTTGGCTATAAGGGCCGCTCCCATCGCCACATCTTTAGCCCTGCTTGCGAAGACGTTGGCAGGCCTCCTGCACCTGATTCCAAGTCTCCTCTCCACCATGGCTATTATCTCCTCCCTCAGCTCAGCGACGCGTGAAATCCTTCCCGTTATGATTACCTCGTAGGGCTTCACATCCATAACGGCCGTCAAAGCCGCGACAGCCTTGACAACACCCTCCAGAAACAAAGTCCAGCCATCCTTGTATACACCATGTCTGCGTAGCGTAAACTCCTCAAGAGATTCTTGAAAGCCGTTTGAAAGGTAGGCGACGCCGCCTTCGAACAGCCTTTTCTTGCTGAAGTCCCCGAGCAGGTATGCAAGCTCGCCGTCCATCATCCCCAGCGCGAGGAAACCGGGCCCTGGGAAAATTGTTCCACCTATGCCGTCAACTATGTTGCCGTTCTCAACAGCTATGGCTGCGTTGTACCCGAGCCCCATCTCCAGACATATCAACCGCGTCCCGTCATAGTTTATGCCGAGCTTCTTCGCCTGGTCCCATACCGCGTAGGCGGTCACACATGTTTTGTCAGCCGTCCCCATGTCAATCTTGTTAAACTTCCTGTACGACGGTACTGTTGGAAGCTGGATTACCCCCGGCACAGTGAACGCGTTCAAACCTTCAGCCCGCATCATCCGCAACAACCGCCTCACCCCTGAAAGAACCGGGATTTCCGTCTCAGCTTTCTTCTCAAGAGTTGTAAGCGCCAAGTCGTCCTCAGTCAGGTCTGAAATTTTTTTGAACTCGAGGCCGTAGCCTGAAGGTCCTACGACGACATCGGGAGAGACAGATTTGACCAAACTCATCACACGGGCCGTATCCTCAGCCACCAAGCTCGACGGGATGGTTTCATCAAGCACGATCCTGTCGACATCGTCCTCGATACAGCAGAAGTCAAAGTTGCCTGTTCCGGGGTCTATGCCCAGGGCACGCATGCATGTAAGAAAATGGTTGTTGTTTTTAATGTTTGAGCCGTAGGGGAGCGTAACCCTCGTCGACAAAAGTTGTGTAAAGGCTTGTTTTGCTGTGGTGTCTATCAAGATGCCGTATACGATTAAAGCCGTCGAGAAAACTAGCGGTAGGCCGTAGGCCGCCGATCTTCGACTCACCCCCAGTTATGCCCCCAGAGCGTTCCCCTGCCTGACGAGGGGTAAACACCGTAACCAAGAGCAGCCGAAACGACGCCAACCAGAAAGGCTTAGGCGTGCACCTTTCCAGGACATGAGCCACGTTTAATGGTTTTTATGCTGAATATAGGTATAAACTTATCACATTAATATTGCTTTATTATAATCATAAATATACCCTCAAACTTCGTTGTTCTATGACCCCGGGGTTGAGGCTTGAGAAGACGTCCCAGAAAAGGTATGTCCTCGATGTCAGAGGTTACACATGCCCATATCCGCAGATTTTGCTGGCCAAAGCCCTGAAGCAGGTCGAGAGGGACGCGGTGTTAGAGGTTTTGACCGACAACCCGCCCTCCCTCGACACTTTACCCAGGTCCATCAGAAACAGCCGTCAGGAGTACTTGGGGACTGAAAACGTTGCTCCCGGCCTCTGGAAGATAACAGCCAAGAAGGTTACAGACTAGTAGTTTAACAGCAGACGTTGGATTACGTTCGGGTCGGTCACGCCTTCCTCGATGTTCTTCGCTATCGTGGCCAGGTTTTTCACTTCAGCCTCCTTAAGAATCACGTATGAGATGAGAACCGCTTGCTTGAAGGGTGTTTTGTAGAAGCTTTTGCTGGCATACCGTAGCTTATTCCTTTTAACGTTTTCCTCGATCTGCGCAGCCAGCGTCGACGGAGAACCTTCGAGGCTTATTTTGGAGAGGAACTCGGGCTTCGGCAGGTCTTCCAGGGCTTTCCCTAGGTCTTCAGCCGTCAGAAGGATGTCTAAAGCCTCTCGGCCTATCATGATGGTCTGCGACGGGAGGAAGTCCTTGGCCTGAACTGGCATAAGGCCCCAAACCCTCGACCTCAAGACAGTCGTCAAAGCGTAGCCGTCCACATCCATGGAAACAAACGGCGTCATCTCCTTCCTCTGTGAAGCTGGAGTTTCCCTGTATGCATGGAGAAGACCTTCCAAATACATTTTGTCAACGACCGCGTCGACGGCTGAGTAGTCTCTCTTCGTCTCCCACAAATTAATGGCTGTTGACACAGCTGAGGCTAGCTCCGTCTTCGTAAATTCTTTGACGGCTTCCGTCAGGGTTTTCGCCCCCAGCGCCCGAAGAGCTTGGTCTCTAACCCCGAGTAAGGTTTCGGCATACAGGTCTATCGATTTCATGATATCGTCGACCGGCTTCCCCAACGCCTTTCCCTTGAGAATGGTTTTAACGTTAGAATACACATAACGCATGAAATATTGTCTTAGCAGTTGAGGTGTGAGAGACGTCTCAGCAAGGCTGTGATGTTCCGTTATAAGATGTCTCCAGAAAGCTTTCTCCAGCTCTATGGCCGTGTATGGTTTCTGCAGCTGGCCTAGATAAGGTCCGTAGGGAGAGGCTCTCAGCCGTTCCACAAACTCTGTCAAGCTTTTGGAGTCGGCCAGCTCTTCTATGACTGGGAACGGCAGAAGCTGCGACCTCAGCGCATATGCTTTGGCGACAGCGTAAACAGGGTCTCCCGTCAGCTTCACCAAGGCGTAGAATGACTGGACAGCCTGTCTATAACGTTATTTTCCCCTGAGGATAGCGTCCAACACAAGCTTTTCAGCTTCAGCACGCATTTCGTCCGCCTTTTTACGCACCGCGTTCGCCTCCCACACCCCCTTTGCCAATATCTCCTTGGCGGCTTCCTCTGCCATCGAAACCTCCTCGGAGTACAGCCTGTCCTCGTTCGCCTTAGCTTGCTCTAGAATCCGAGCCTTGAGCTTCTCCGCTTCCTTTGAAGCCAGGTCTATAAGCTCCTTTCTGTAGAATTTCGCTATTTCGTACAGTTCATCCAGTTTGTTCTCGACTTTAGTCAAGTGTTCGACTGCTTGCTCTATCTTGGAGACCATGCTGGATGTTTCTAAAACCTGATAATAACCTTAATTGCTTGCAGGTTTATGCTGAGTTGGATGACGGACCTGGCCGACAGGGTCTTGAATGTTTTGAAGAAGCTTAGGGACCCTGTCTCAGGGGCGCCAGCCCTGTTCATCGACTCGGTCGTAGACGTGCAAGACTTGGGAGACGGGGTTGTCCGCATAACTCTCATGTGCAAAGACCCGCATTCGCCCAACATCATAACTTATGCCGAAGCAGCTAAAACCCTTGCCAGCCGTTGTGAAGGCGTCAAGAAGGTCGTCATCGAAGTAAGAAACCATGTTCTCGCAGACTTCGTGAACCTGAAGCTTAACCTGTAGGAGCATCGCCATGTCCAAACTTGGCATGAAAACTTCTGACGATTTCCTCCACCGAGGGCTTTCTCCGCCTTTTGCCTCGTACTGTGTAGCCGCCGACGATTTCGAAAGCTTTTTCGACAGCGGCGTCAGCCTCGCCATACTCGTGTTTGTTCCAGCCTTTGAAATGCCTGTAAAAACCGGGACGCGTATCATCTATGCTGAAAGAATCCAAGCTGCTCGGGTCTATGCATACGCACACTCTGTCCAGCGCTTTATGCAGGGAGAGAGGGCTTGTGAAGACTCTAGCAGAGTCTACCTTGTTTTCTATCAAAACGTGCGGCCTCCTACCAACGCGCTTTAACACGTACTCGGTCAAGGCGTAGGCTGCGTCCATCGGCGGTATTCTCGCTAGCAGCTCTTGGCTGAATGCTTTGTCGTTCACGTGGATGTGGACTCCCTCGCCGCTCCACTTGACTATTATCGACTTGCAGATGCCAAGCCTGTTAAGCTCCATGATTATTTCTTCAGCAGCCTGTATTGCGTTCGTCCAGCTTGACGACGGCAGAAGGTCGATGTCCCATGAAGCCATCGTCGAAACTATCCTCAAAGGATAGCCTGCGCCCCAAACGTATCTGTGGATCGTTGCGTAGAATGAACGTGGTTTTAGCTGTCTGAGAATCATCTCAACATCTGAGACGGTCTCTATTCTAAGAAATCTTCGCGTGTTCTGATGGTACCTGTGCATTCCGTCGGCGCTGAAAACCGCTACCCAGCGACCTGCGGAAAATCTCGCTATCTCATGCAAAACTTCGGTGTTCGAATAATGTTTAAGCACGAGGTCGTCGACGGCCATTTCTATTGAACCTCCTCCTCTTTCTTCTTTTTCGCGGACATTATCTTCCTCGTCACCTCAGGTGGAAGCGCGAAATCTTCACGTGTTATGTGAGCGGGGCTTTTGACGACAAGCCCCTTATCCGGAATTATTTCGATGCCGTGTATCACCGTGCTGTGGTTTGTTTGTCTCATTTTCTCGATGAGAACATATCTTTGGAGGACGCCGTTTCTGATGATTCTCCTGAACCTTATTATCCCGTCGGCAACATGTTCTATCCCCCATCCAAACGCTTCGGACGTTGTTATCGCGTATTGGCTGACCGCAAGCGTTGTGAAATCCCATTTTGCCAAAACTTTTTTGACGGTGTAGCTTAGACGTCTCGCCATCACTGGCCTGTCAAGCCAAAAGGCGGACATCGAGTCGACGACAAGCCTGGCCCTGCCATAGCCCAGCTCCTTCTTAGCGGATATCACCATTTCCAACAGTTGTTCGACGTCCAACGCCTTCAGCGACCAGCGTTCATCCAAGCCCATCAACGCATCGATGATAATCAGCCTATTCTCTTCCATTGGCTTTTTCAAGTTCATTCCGAGCATCTGGGCTTGAGTGACAATTGAGCTGCGCGACTCTTCAGTCGTCACGTACACGCACTTGTCTCCCTCTTCAATCCCTTTAGCTATGAAATGTATCGACAGGATTGTTTTTCCACAGCCGGGCTCGCCTGTGACAGCTACGAAGAAGCCTCTTGGGATGCCTCCCTGCAGCAGCTTATCTATTCCTTCGACGCCCGTGGAAAGCCTTTCCACCATCCCACGTCAGTTCAACATTCAAGTATAAAAAGAAGCGGTCGCGTAAGACACCTTTTTTACTTAGCAGTTTCGTGCAGTTACGTGGCGGTGAACACGAATCTCTTCGGTGAGCGGGTTGTTCTGATGATTCCTGGACCAACTGAGCTGCATCCTGCGGTGCAGAGAGTGCTTTCCACACCGATAGTGGCTCATTACGGCCCCGACTGGCTTCCCGTGTATGAGGAAGCCTTGAAGCTTGCTGCGTCGATCTTCAAAACAAACAGCGAGGTGTTCATGATGCCTACGCCTGGGACCGTCGCCCTCGAAACAGGCGTCATCAGCCTGCTAGAGCCAGGTGAGAAAGCGGTTGCAGTTGTAAACGGGTTTTTCAGCGAGAGGCTTGCGGAGATAGGAGACCATGTCGGCGTTAACGTTGTGAGGGTCAACGCGAGGGAGGGTGAGACGGTGTCTCCCGACAAGCTTGATGAGGTGTTAAAGGCCAACGCCGACGCTAAGGCTGTTCTCGCCGTTCAGAACGAGACTTCGACGGGTGTAGTCAACCCCGTCAGAGAGTATGCGAAGGTGGCAAACGAGAGAGATGTGTTGTTTATTCTGGACGCCATATCATCCTACGGCGGGGTTGACCTAGATTTCGATGGCTGGGGAATAGACTACTGTGTCGGATACGCAAACAAATGCCTCGGAAGCATACCTGGAACGGTTCCCGTAGCGGTGAGCGGCAGAGCATGGGATAAACTCCGAAACAGAAGGACAAAACCCGCTTCATTCTTCACGAACCTGAACGTTTGGCGGCGTTACATTGATGAGTGGAAAGGCATAGGACATCCATACCCGACGACAATAAGCCCCCACGCCGTCCTATGCTTCAAAGCAGCTGCGCAGGCGGCGCTTGAGGAGGGGCTTGAGAACAGATATCAGCGTCATCTGCGTGTGGCCGCTGCGTTCAGGAGGTCGGTCAGGGCCATGGGTCTTGAAACACTTCCATCAGAGGCCGTTGCCTCGCCCACCGTCACGGCGATACAGCTTCCTGCAGCCGTCTGGAAAGACGCCGGGAAAATATCGCAGACGATGCTTAAGAAGCACAGGATAATGATAGGAGGCGGCATCGCAGCTCTTCACGGAAAAATTTTGAGGATCGGCCACATGTGCGTTACGGCCAGCACCAGATACCTGGTGCCAACTCTAGCGGCTTTAAGAGATTCCTTCAACACAGTCGGGTTGGAGCTAAACGACGGGGTTGAAACGTTTATGTCCGAAATAGCTGGGAAAGACTGATCATTTTCCAGCCCACAGCCTGTCCAAGTATGGTCCTGCAATTATCAATACCTGGGATATGAGAAGGCCGTCGTAAGCCCATAAGCTGAATAGATACGATGCGAACTCGCCGTAGGTTATTCCGAACTCGGGCGCCGTCAACACATCGCCGAGAAAAACCACAAACTTCGCCAAACCCCACACCATGACGATTTTCCTCGGGCTAGCTATTCGGCCAGTCTGCAACACCGTCAAAATCGCCATGTCTGCTATAGCGAGCCCGGCCAGCCCGTATCCATGATGCGGTGCGGAAGCCCATAACTCAGCGTCCGTTAACAGCAGAACAGCTGAAAATATGACAGAGAGGGTTAGGGCGGCTGAGGTTACGGGGCTTCTCAATCTCATCCTCTCGGCATTATTTCTATGACGGCCTCCTGGCCTCTCTCCCTATGGCTGGGCCCAGCAGGCGGTGCCACGCTGCAATAGTATTTGTAAACCCCTGCCACGTTGGCTAAAAATTCTATCACCTGCTCTTGGCCTCTTCTCAGCCTGTCGGACTTGACGTTATAGGGTGACGGGCTTTTGTCGTCGAGCACAAAATCATGCACCGCAGGCCCTGAGCTGTTGCCGATAAGCCTAATCCTTATTGTGTCACCGACGAATACTGTTATTTTAGGCCCTCCCTTCGAAGCGTTGAAACCGTAGTCATTCAAGTAGAGTGTTAACGACACTATATTTGTCTGCGGTGAGGTTAACTGCGTGGTCGTCGCTTCAGTTGTCGGTGGCGGAGCAGGCATCAGCAACAGCACGGCCACAGCCGCCACAATTATCACAGCCACAGCCAAAACCGCGACTCTAACTCCGACCATCTGGGCGGAACAGGTACTGTGCCATCATATTACCATTGTGCATGGACGATTCATTTTGACAGCGTGTCTCCTCAGCAAAGCTTTATTTGATACGATTTCACAGGCAGTTTTGTGCCCGTTCTCCACGAGCATGACAGGAAAGCTGTCCGAAGCAGGTTAGAGGGAAAGCTGGAAAAACCTGTGACGATGAACGTGTTTACGCAGGAGTTTGAATGCCAGTACTGCAGGGAGATGAGGGAGCTGGCGGGGGAGCTGCAGGAACTGGCTGACGGAAAAATTAAGCTAAACGTTTACGATTTCGAAAAAGACGCTAAACTGGCTGAAAAATGGGGCGTCGACAAGATACCAGCGTTGTTGCTTCACGGGGAAAGGGAGTATAACGTGAGGTTTTTCGGGCTGCCGGCTGGATACGAGTTCATAACCCTAATCGAGGATTTGATAGACGTCAGCAAAGGCTATTCTAGGCTTTCTCCCGCTGTCCGGGACAGGGTGAGTAAGATAGACAAGCCTGTTCACATACAGGTTTTCGTTACGCCAACATGCCCGTACTGCCCCAGGGCAGTTAGGACAGCCCATCAAATGGCCATAGAAAACAACCTGATAACAGCAGACATGGTTGAAGTCATAGAGTTTCCCCACCTAGCCACCAAATATGATGTGATGGCTGTGCCTAAGGTGGTGATAAACGACAAAGTATCTTTTGAGGGCGCGTTGCCCGAGCCGCATTTTCTCGAACATGTTCTCAAGGCCCTTTAACACAAAACCGTTAAAAACAAGCTCGGAGAAAGACCATCGGCTTGAACGCCGTATGGATGGATGGGGAGCTGGTTCCATGGGAGAACGCCAAAGTGCATGTGACCGTAAACGCTCTACATTATGGGTCAGCGGTCTTCGAAGGCATCAGAGGCTATTACCACGATAACGAGTTATACGTCTTCAGGCTCAGGGAGCACCTCAAGAGGCTGGTTGACTCCGCCAAAATACTGATGCTCAAAAACCCCTACACAGTCGAAAACCTTGAACAAGCCGTCGTAAGAACTATCAGGGAAAATAGGTTCACGTCGAATGTTTACATCAGACCTGTCATCTACGCAGGCGAGAACCTGATGTCGCTCAACGCCCGTGACCTGCCTGTTCACGCCTTCGTCATCGTTTTCCCGTTCGAAAAGTTTTTCTCAAAACTGGGCTTGAGGGTGTGTGTTTCGGCGTGGAGACGTCTTCCCGACACGTCCATGCCTCCGAGGGCGAAGGCAACAGCCAACTACCTCAACTCGATTTTAGCTTCAACGGAGGCCAGGATGGCGGGTTACGATGAAGCCATACTCCTCGACCAACGCGGCTTAGTAAGCGAGGGGGCTGGCGAAAACATCTTTCTAGTCAAGAACGGCGTCATCGTCACACCGTCCACCGCTTCAGCAATACTCGAGGGAATAACAAGGGATTCGGTAATAACCTTGGCGACGGACATGGGCTATAGGGTGGTGGAGAGAGATGTGTCAAGAACCGAACTATATACAGCCGACGAAATCTTCTTCAGCGGAACAGCCGTCGAGATTCTGCCGATACTGGAGGTCGACGGCCGGATGGTTGGTGACGGAACACCCGGCCCAATCACCAAGGCTTTGACAGAGAAATATCACAGGGTCGTAAGAGGTCTTGAGCCGGCGTACAGGCGTTGGCTGACTCCTGTCTACGGCAAAGGTTGAGGTCTTCATGGTCTCCTGCCAGGTTTGCGGCGAGTCCGTGCCATACGTTCTGCTGAGGATGGACATTCCAAGATGTTTGAGGGGACACGAGCTGGGGGTATGGGTTCACTGCAACAACCAGTCAGAGAAACATGTCTATCTCAAGATTGATGAAGGCGGATGTCCTTACTGCGGCGACAAATCCTACACGCGTATGAGCAGGGGTTTGCGCGTCAAATGCCTCCACACAGGGCCGTCAGGCCCCTGCATAGCACCTTACTACAGCTGGTTTGAAGACGGGCCGCCCTGCCACATGAACCATCTGTCGAAAATCATGCTCGTCGAGACAAAAGCTTGAAAAAATCGTCAAACCTTCTCCAACAGGTCGAGCAGGCGGCTGAAATCGTGGAACGGGGAGGGGTGATAGTTTATCCGACAGACACGGTATACGGGATTGGCTGCAATCCATTCGACGCCAAGGCCGTTCGCAGAGTGATGGAGATTAAAAGCAGGGAAAACAAGCCCTCGCCTGTTCTCGTCTCCGGCTTAAACCAGTTGAACATGGTTGCAGACCCTTTGGACATGGAGGTGGAGGCGGCTTTGAGAGTTTGGCCCGGACCTGTGACGATAGTTATGAGGAAGAAGCCAAATCTTCCCGATGAGGTTACCGCAGGCGAGCCGACTGTAGGTGTGAGGATGCCAGCCAACGCTATAGCCCTCGCCATCATGCAGAGAACAGGTCTCCCGCTTCTGGGCACAAGCGCAAACCTTTCAGGCATGCAGCCGGCCGTAACCGCGCAGCAGGTTGACGAAAAAATAAAGACGCGTGTGGACATGGTTCTGGACGGTGGAAAAACCCTGTATCAAAAAGCTTCGACGGTGGTAAGGCTTTCTGAAAAAGGGCTGGTGGTTATAAGGGAGGGTGTTTTGTCGGAGGAAGAGGTGCGTCGCAGGCTTTTCGGCTAGAGGATCGTCGATGCAATCTTCTTCATGACAAGCAGTTTAACCGCTTCAGGTCTTGTTTTAGCCTGAACCGCGCTTATCTGTCTTTCATCCAAGCCGTAGAAACCCACAACCTCATCTAGCCTGTCTTCAATTCTCGCGGCGGGCAGCTCCAACTCACGGCAGCCCGAGAGCTCGACAAGCTTTCGTCCCAGCCGAATCGCCTCATCCTCGCTTGCGGCGACGGCGACGAACACAGCCGACTTCAGCCCGTCCCTCAACCCAACACGGTTTATGGCGTTTTCAAGCTGCGTGGTTGCTGCAAGCCGTAGCAAAACCTCGTTAGCTAGGCTACGGGCTTTCTGCTTAGCCGTGCCATAGACGAGAACCGCGTTAACCAACGCCGCGTCGAAAACATCCCAGTCGAAAACCCTCTCCGGGTTTATGAACTGCACGCTGTCAAGGGACTTGACAACACGTTCGACGACGGCGGCATGGCTCGTGTTTTCCAAGCTAATAGCACCCACTGCGAAGCAATAGCCGGCAACCTTAACAACCCTCACCCTAACCACCGTGTATGGAGGGGATCAGCGTGACGGTGTCATCGTCGCCAACTTCCGTGTCAAGCCAAGAAGAATACCGGACGTCAGCTCCGTTAACAAGGATTAGAATTCCCGGCTGGACATTTCCAGCATCATCCACAACATGACGTTTCACCTCATGAGATAGCGTTTTGAGAACTTCCCGTAGTTTCATTTTTCCCTCCACGTGGATTGTTAACTCCTTCCGACCCACCAATGACCTCAACGGCCCGAATAACTCAAGCTTCAACACGGGAAACATGACTGTTGTTCTAAAAAGCTTTGTGTCCGGACCATTCAGCTTATGTGGCATCTATGGACGCTGGCCACGGCCTACTGTTCGCGACCCCGCCGTCCTGCAGACGGGCGCAGGCCCTGCGCTCATTGAAAACAGCTGAGTAGCTGCTGAAGACAGTTAGCTGAAGAACATGTTTTTAAGCATGTTTCGGCGACAAGCATCTTGATGCTTGTAGGAAAGGCTGTCAAACGAATAAACGACAGAAGATTTCTTCAAGGGTCTGCGCAATATGTTGCCGACATAAGGCTTCCCGGCATGCTTTACATGCATGTTGTTAGAAGTCGTTACGCTCATGCCAGGATAAGAAGCATAGACGTTAACAAAGCCTATAAACATGGTGCGCGGGCCGTTTACACTTACGACGACATCGACAACGTTGAAATCGACCTCGAGCCCGCTGAAGGAGCTAACCTTGTTCACCAAAGGGTTTTGGCGACTGGTAAAACTCGTTACGTGGGTGAGCCCGTCGCCGTCGTTGTTTCAGATTCCCTCACCAACTGCCTTGACGCCGCCGAGCAGGTAGAAGTGGTTTATGACCCGCTGCCAGCTGTTTTAGACCCTTTCAAAGCCATGGACCCTGGTTCTCCGCTGGTTCATGAAGAAATTGGAACAAACGTTTACTTCACCTGGTCGAAGCAGGTAGGCAACGTGGAGGAGTCTTTCAGCAAAGCCGATGTAATCGTTCAGACACAGATGTGGATACAAAGGGTTGCGCCATCGCCCATGGAGCCCAGATGCACGGTCGCTAACTACAACCCATCAAACAACTCTTTCACGTTGTATGCTTCGTCGCAAAACCCCCATCGGCTTCGGAGCTTTGTAGCTAAAAAGCTCGGAGTTTCGGAGAACGCGGTTAGGGTCATCGCGCCTGATGTAGGAGGTGGGTTCGGCTCCAAGCTAAGCATATACCCGGAGGACATTCTTGCACCGATGCTTTCGAAAAAACTGCAGAAACCTATTGCTTGGGTTGAGACAAGAATGGAGAACTTTTACGCGACGGCGCATGGCCGGGACATGCATGGAAAAATAGAGCTTGCTTTGTCGAGGCAGGGAAAAATAAAGGGCCTCAAAGCTGAGATAACGGCTGACATAGGTGCTTATCCGTATGGGTTCGCCAAAGCTATGCCTTTGACCGCGTGTCGGATGATCACGGGCTGCTATAAGATAAACAACGCGTCGGTTAAGGCTGTGGGTGTTTTCACTAACAAGACTCCGATAGCGCCCTACAGGGGTGCCGGGAGGCCTGAGGCCGCATACTTTATTGAAAGGGCTGTTGAAAAGGCGGCTGCAAGGCTTGGAATCGACCCTGCCGACATTCGTCGCATTAACTTCATCAAACCCGATGAGTTTCCCTACGATAACGGTCTTGGAATGGTTTACGACACAGGAGATTATGGAAAGGCTTTGGATAGGCTGCTGACCATCTCTAACTACAAACATCTCCGCGAAAAACAGACTGAGCTGCGTCAAAAAGGGGTTTTGGTGGGGATAGGGCTGTCAACCTACGTCGAGGTGAGCAACTTTCTGCCCCAACCCGCTTACGTGCGCATCGAGAGGGATGGGTCGCTTTTCATTTACAGCGGAACCTCGCCCCACGGCCAGGGAGGCGAGACAGCCTTCGCCCAAATCGCCTCTGACACGCTGGGAATACCGCTGGACAAGATAACGGTAGCACATAGCGACACCTCGCTCGGACCTCCGGGGAATGGAACCGCGGGAAGCTGGACGCTTGCGTCGGGAGGGAACGCTGTCCTCGCAGCCTGCAGGAGGATACGGGAGAAGATGATGAGGATTGCAGCCCACATGCTTGAGTGCCGTATCGAAGATTTGGAGTTTGTTGACGGTGTTTTCAGGGTGAGGGATGACTCGGGCCGTAGGCTGTCGGTCGAGCATATCGCTCGAGCCGCCTACGACATCAACGGTCTCCCAGAGGATGTCGAGCCGGGCTTGGAAGCGGTCACGCACTACGTACCCGAGCTCACGTTTCCTTTTGGAGCTCATCTAGCGATTGTCGAAGTTGACGCTGAAACAGGACAGGTCTTTCTCAGGAAGGTTGTAATGGTTAACGACTGCGGGGAAGTTGTAAACCCCATGCTCGTGGATGGACAGGTTGTCGGCGGAGCAGCTCAAGCAATAGGCCAAGCCTTGTTCGAAAGCCTTGAATACGATGCGAACGGAACCCTGCTGACAGCCAGCTTCGCAGACTACCTTATTCCAACAGCCGCTGAAATGCCTGACATTCTGACCGACAGGACTGTAACGCCTGCGCCGAACCCGCTGGGCGCCAAAGGCGTTGGCGAAGCATCGACCATAGGGCTTGCTCAAGCGGTTGTAAACGCGGTTGAAGACGCGTTAGGAAGGTCTGTTGAAAAAACTCCTCTCACACCCTACATGGTCTGGAGCATACTTCACGCGTTTGAGAAATAGACCTATAAACAACGTAGGTCGGGAAACAGCATGGCTACTTCCCGCGTCGTCAGAGAGTTTTCGTTCAAGCTTAACGGGAGAGAGGTAAAGGTCAGGGCTCCTCCAGCTTACACGCTTCTAGACACTCTGCGCTACATAATCCGCCTCACAGGGACGAAGGATGGGTGCAGCAGCGGAGACTGCGGCGCATGCACGGTCTTATTGGATGGAAAGGCCGTCCACTCTTGTCTTACGCTAATGGCCCAGGTGCAGGGAAGGGAGGTGGTTACTGTTGAAGGCGTAGACCCGATAATACCGCAGGCCTACGCTCAAGAAGGGGCGGTCCAATGCGGCTACTGCACGCCTGGGCTGGTAATGGCCACTGCGGCTCTTCTGAAAGCTAACCCCAAGCCTTCAGACGAGGACATTAGGGAGGCATTGCGTGGAAACCTCTGTAGGTGCACCGGATACGTTAAGATAATCAGGGCGGTTAAGATGGCGGCTGGTGTTTAGCCGATGATCTCACTGGCTGACTTGGATGTTGTGACCCCTTCGTCGCTCGGCGAAGCTCTTGAGATACTGGCGGAGAGAGCTGGCAAGGTCAGGGTGTTGGCTGGAGGGACAGACCTGATAGTTCAGATGAGGCACAGGATGACGCCGAAAACAGATTTGCTCAACATCTATGCGCTGGACGAGCTGAGGTACGTCAAGCTTGAGGATGGATATGTTAAGATCGGTGCTTTGACGGATTTTTCAACAATCTACAGCTCGCCGTTGGTGAGGAGAGCGGCTCCCGTGCTTGCGGAGGCAGCGTTCGCAGTAGGATCTGTTCAGATAATGAACAAGGCTACGCTTGGAGGGAACATAGTCAACGCATCGCCTGCGGCAGATTCGCTTCCGCCTTTGTATGTTTTGGATGCTAACCTTACCCTGAAAAGCCGCAGTTCTGTCAGAACAGTTCCCATCGACGAGTTTTACAAAGGCTACAAGAAGCTCGACATCAGGCCTGACGAGTTGCTCGTCGAGGTTTCGTTCAAACCTCTTCCAGATAACTACAGCGGACGGTTTTTCAAACACGGCCTCAGGCAGGGAGACGCAATATCCGTCGTCAACGGAGCTGTTTTGATCGGCTGGGACAACGAAACAGATACCATCGCCGACGCCAGAGTCGCCTTAGGCGCTGTGGCGCCTACGGTCGTCAGGGCAACCGAATGCGAGAAGATGCTTGTCGGAGCAAAGTTAGATGACGAGACGATGTGGAGGGCGGCGGAGGCTGTCAAAGAGTCTATTTCACCAATAGATGATGTTCGCGGCTCGGCGGCATACCGAAGAGAGATGTGCATAAACTATGTCTACATGACTCTGTGGATACTGAGCCGGAAGGTGAAGGCATGAAGGCGGAGGCCGAATGGGTAGGCCGGCAGGTTGTCAGGCGAGACGCTTTCGAGAAGGCTGCAGGGGTAACGAAGTTCGCGTCGGACATATTTCCAGACAGCTTTCTGTGGGTTTTGGTGCTGAGAAGCAAGCATCCTCACGCAAGGATTCGAAGGATAGATGTTTCGAAAGCCGTTAAAATGCCGGGTGTTGCGGCTGTGTTTACGCATCGCGACGTTCCGAACAACCGTTACGGCGTGTTCAAGAAAGACAGGCCAGTTTTGTGCGACGACCGTGTAAGATACATCGGCGACCCCGTCGCCCTCGTAGCCGCCGAATCCCGCGAAGAGGCTGAACTCGCCCTCGACGAAATCGTGGTTGACTACGAGCCTCTGCCAGCGGTCATCGACCCCATCTCAGCCATGGAGCCGTCTGCTTTCAAGATACATGGAGATGGAAACGTCTGCAGAAGCACTCGAATAACCTTCGGCGATGTCGAGGAAGGGTTCAGAAAATCCAAGGCCGTTGTGGAAAACACATACAGGACAGCTCCACAGATACACGCCTATCTCGAAACAGAAGCAGGGTTCTCATACGTTGATGAGATGGGTAGAATCACCGTGGTGGCGGGAGGCCAGTCACCCTACCGAGACCAGCACGAGATAGTTTCCACGTTAAACATACCTCCGGAGAAGGTGAGGGTCATAATACCGCCTGTCGGCGGGGCCTTCGGCGGAAAAGACGACGTATCCGTCCAGATACATCTTGCGCTAGTGACTTGGAAGACAGGCAGGCCCGCGAGGCTTGTCTGGAGCAGGGAGGAGTCGACAATCGCTGGGACGAAGAGACACGCCTCCATAGTCAAGATGAGGACGGGAGCCAGTGCGGACGGAAGGCTTCAGGCGAATTCCGTCGAAATAATCTATGATACAGGTGCTTACGCCGCCCTCGGCCCGGCGGTGCTTGACGTGGCTATTGAGAATTGCAACGGACCTTACAAAATCCCCAACATCGACATCAAGGCATGGCTTGTTTACACGAACAACATGGTGGCGTCGGCTTTCCGGGGCTTCGGCGCACCCCAAGTCATGTTTGCGATAGAGCAGCAGATAGACCAAATTGCCGAAGAGCTGAAGATGGACCCTATAGAGTTCAGGCTGGTTAATGCTTTGCGTAAAGGAGATTACGGACCGTTCAGGAACAAGCTGGTGGGAAGCGTCGGAATCTCGGCATGCCTTGAGGCAGCCCGGAACCATCCTCTTTGGCGGAACAGAGACATGCTTAAGGAGAAAGCTGGCCTTCCTTGGCTGAGGAGAGGCGTTGGCGTCGCGGCGGCGATAAAGGGCTACACGCTGGGCGCCTTGCCCGACAAGGGGGTTGTTGGGCTTGAGCTGCGGCTCGACGGCGGCTTCACAGTCAAAGGAAGCTTCACCGAAATAGGTCAGGGTGTTGTCCAAGCCGTTTCACAGCTGGCTGCGGAACTGCTTAAGACAAACGTAGACAGCATCGACGTTATCTTCGCCGACACCGCCAAAACACCTGACACAAGCGTCACCTCAGCCTCGCGCCAGCTGTTTCTCGCCGGCAACGCGTTAAGAGAAGCGGTCAACAAACTCGTCGCAAAGATGAAGAAATGCGTGGAGGATTGTTTTCAGGAGCAGTGCGGCGACCAGCCGCTAAGAGATGGGCATGTGGTAACTTTGTCAGGTAGCAAAATCTCTTACAAGGATGTCGCCCGGCTAATGGAGGACCGTGGGCTTGGAAGGGAGGTTGTAGGTGTTTTTGAGGTGCCGCGTGTAGAGCCCATCCCAGGCTCTCTCGAGATACCTCATCTCTTCTATATGTTCGGCGTCACGCTGGCGTCCGTTGAGGTGAACGTTTTGACGGGCGCTGTCGCGGTCAAGGACCTAGTCAACATAGCCGACGTGGGAAGGGTGGTCAACCCACAGACTTTGACTGGTCAGCTGGAGGGAGCTGCGGCGCAAGGCATCGGCTATGCGTTGCTTGAGGATCCTAAGATAGATAATGGATACCTTCGGTCGACAAACCTGTCCACGTACCTGATCCCGAGCATCAAAGACGTGCCCGACATCGAGGCCATAGCCGTAGAAGACTATGAGGAGCAAGGGCCTTTCGGCGCCAAGGGAATCGGGGAGATAGGTATAATATCGGTTGCGCCAGCAATAGCAAACGCGGTGTATCACGCAGCTGGGGTAAGGCCGCTGTCGACACCCATGACGCCCGAGAAGGTTTACTGGCTGATAAAACAGAAAAAGTGAAAACTTAAATAATGTTTTAGCGGTGGTTATCCACCCCGAAGCATGCCAGCGCCGGCCGTTTTCGAGTTCACGGGGTTTAGACGCTTTACCTATTACTGAATTTCACAGCGGTTTCTGGTTTTGGGGTGTTTGTCGTGTCAACAGTTGTCGTCAAATTTGGTGGGTCTGTCCTCTCCGACGAGAAGGGTGTGGAAAAGGCAGCCCAGTACGTAAAGCTTCTGAGTAGTAGAGGGTACAGAGTTGCGGTCGTCGTCTCAGCCTTGAAGGGCGTTACCGACGAGCTGTTACGCAGCGCGCAGAGACTAAACCCAGATGCTCCGCCGAGCCTACTCGATGAAGTTTTAGCCATGGGCGAGAGAACCAGCGCCCGGTTGTTTGCGCTGGCTTTAAAGAGGTTCGGCGTAGACGCGATAGTGGTTGACCCAAGCTCCGACATCTGGCCCATCATAACCGACGATAAACACTTGGACGCAACACCGATGCTTGAAGAATGCAGGACACGTGTTAAACACGGCGTGGGGAGACTTCTTGAAAACGGGTCGGTTCCGGTGGTGTGCGGATACGTTGCGTTGTCTAGGAGCGGTGAGATAACCACCATGGGTCGGGGTGGAAGCGACACAACAGCAGTCGTGCTTGCCAACTGCCTCGACGCTGACGAGGTCATACTGGTGAAGGATGTCGCTGGAGTTTACACCTCTGACCCGAAGAACGTCTCGGGGGCAGGCGTCCTAGACGTTTTGACCGCAGACGAAGTTCATAAGCTCAGCAAGGGAGGCGCGAAGATAATCCACTCGAAGGCTTTGACGTTCCTCCATCCAAAGGGTAAGATAAGAATAGGCGCTTTGGACAGCCTAGACTCAGTCGGCACCATCATCCTCGGAAGCAGCATACCCAAGCTGGAGATAACCGTCGACAACAGAAACGTAACCATGGTTACCATAATAGGCACGTCGATGGGCGAGCCTTCAAAGCTGGCTTCAACAGTCACAGCTTTGCAGACTGCAAAGGCTAAGCTATTGGCCGCATCGGTTGAGGAGGAATCGCTCATATTGTATCTGGATGGAGACGGCGAGGTTGTCGAAAGGCTTCACGACTATTTTGTCGGAAATCGTTTAGGTAAGGCGGTGAGCCATTTTCCACACCTCAGCGCGATACGCATATACGGGTCAATGCTTGAGACGGTTCCGGGCGTTGTTCACAAAGTTTTGCAGCCGCTGGCCGCCCAAGCCATCAACGTCTACGGAGTAATAACCATCAGCTCGTCCATCAGGGTCTTCGTCTCCACAAAGGATGTTGAGAAAGCTGTCAAGCTGGTTAGGGAGAGCGTCGAAAACATTCTCCACACCTAGCCCTCAACCGACTGTATCAACGCTAGGGCCAGAAACGGCAAAACCACCGTTGCATCAGCTTTGACAAACACGTGCTTCGACTTCGGGCTGACCTTATGCCAGGTGACTGCTTCACGCGGCCTGGCTCCGCTGAGGCTGCCGTCATATTCGTCGGCGCTGGATATGTAAACCGCCATGTCCAACCCCTCGCCGCCAAACTGCGACCACCAAAGCAGATGATGTTTGGAGATTCCTCCGCCTATCACGAGGCCTGCTTTCTTGCGCGCCTTCCACATGATCTCGTTAATGAGGTCCATATCAGCTGTCATGCCAACCTTGACGCCCTTGCTTCTGCCCTGCAGCCAAACTTGGTAGCCGAGGGCGCCGTCGGCAAACCCCGGGACAAACACAGGAATGTTGTTTCGCCAACACCAGTAGAGAAACGAGTTTTCCGAGGCAAGCTGCTCGCCCAGCATCCAGCAAAGCCTGTGCACAGAGACCTCAGCGTTTTTGCCGATTTTCTCCAACAATCGTGCAGCCTCCCGTTCTATGACGAGGCCGTAGCTCTCTTGGTCTATGAAAACGCTCCCAAGCCTGTGGATGTTTTTCTCAGCCAGCTCCCAGTCGTCTGCGTCGAAGCTCCCCACCCTGTATGCTGAGCGAGTCCTTGCTATATCGTGGTCTAGGGCGCCGCAGGTGGTGAAAACAACGTCAAACATCCGTCTTCTCAAAAGCTCTACGAAAACACCTCTGAGACCTGTTGCGACCAGGTTCCCTGTGAAGGATATTGCCTTCAAACATGATTTATCCGTTACAGCCTCCTTCAGAATTTCGAGGGCTTGCGCGAGATGAAACCCCATGAACCCTCCCATCCTGCCCATAGCCTTAAGCAGCTGGACGGCTGAAACCCCTTTGTCCAAGCTGATGTCCTCTACGAACATTTCAAAGCCTGGCCAGCATGGGTTTATTAAACCATCGCGGCCGCCCCTTCAACGCGTATGACGGCTCCGATGCGTGGCTCCGCCAGCGTTTACCGTGCAGTCGACGACCTGTCTACATGGGGGGTTTAAACGTTTGAAATAAGGTTTTTTAGCTGCGCGTCAACGGTTGGGGCAGGTTCGCCGACACGTTAAGAGCGTTACGGTTGAGGGAGAAGTGGCATAAACAATGGAGGTAAGCTTCCTAGGGGGTGCGTTAGAGGTAGGCAGGTCGGCCATCCTAGTCTCCTACAAGAACACGCGCGTCCTTCTCGACTATGGGGTGATGTTAAACGACCATCCGGAGTTTCCGCTGCCTGTGGAGACGCGCAAGCTTGACGCGGTAATCCTGACGCATTCCCATCTCGACCATTCTGGAGCTATCCCGATGCTGTACATCAGCTATGCGCCGAAGATGTACGCCACGTCGATGACCAAACAGACAGCCGCCCTCCTTATTCAAGATTTCATAAAGCTCTCGGGATACCATCTTGTCTTCGAGAGGAGGGAGATGGAAAAGATGCTTTCGAACACACGGACCGTTTTTTACAGAGAGCCGTTCAAGGTCGGCGACGTTGAGATAGAGCTGCTCGACGCCGGACACGTACCCGGCAGCGCTCAGGTTATCGTGAACGGCGATAAAACGCTGGTCTACACCGGTGACTTTACCACGGTTAAAACGAGGATGCTTGACGGAGCCGAGACTGTTGTGGGAGACGTGGACGCTGTGGTAATAGAGTCTACCTACGCCCATGAGGACCATAGGACGAGGCAGGAGCTTGAGAACGAGTTCGTCAAGTCGTGCAGGGAGGTTGTTGAGGGCGGAGGCGTTGTCCTAGTTCCCGCCTTCTCCGTTGGAAGAGCTCAGGAGATTCTCTGCATCCTGACGGCACACGGGTTTAAGCATCCTGTATGGCTTGACGGCATGGCTAAAAAGACTATGGAGCTGTATCTTTCAGACAAAAGGTTTGTGGACGGCGTCGACATACTGGAGAAAGCAAACAAGAAGACAAGGTTTGTGCACGGCAGACGTGGCCGTGAGACCGCGTTGTCAGAGCCGGGGGTGATAGTTGCTCCGGCAGGTATGCTCAAGGGGGGACCAGCCATGTACTACGCCCCCTACATCGCAGAAGACGAGAAATCAGCAATATTCCTGTCAAGCTTCCAGATACCGGGAACTCCCGGCGAAATCCTTCTCAACAAAGGCGTTTTGGTGGTCGACGGCTCCGAAAAACCTGCCAACTGTAAAGTTAAACAGTTCAAGTTTTCAAGCCACGCCGGCAGAAGCCAGCTCCACGAATACCTGAAGAAAATCGAGACAAACGCAAAAATCTTCACAATACACGGCGAGCCGCAGCAATGTGGTCTACTCTCTAGCTGGGCCTCTTCACAGCTGGGAGCCTGGGCTGTGAGTCCCGAGAGAGGTCAAACGTTCAAGGTCTGAGGCCATGCGCTCGTTTAACCTGATTAAAAGCTTAATTGGCTGGCTGGCCGTGTAAAGGGTTGTGAATCATCTTCTCTATCTAGCTTCAAGCATCGTTTTCCACGTTTCGATGCTTTTGCTAACTTTTGGCATGGTTCGCCTGCTAACCAAGTTTAAGCAGGCAGGCCTAAACGTTGTTCGCTGGCCGCTAGCCTACGTTGTATCCGGCTTGATATTTCGTTTGGGTATGGAATCCGCATATTCGCTAAATTTTTTGACGGTGGAGTTGAAAGAGTTTGCGGAAGTTTCGGCGTTTCTTTTGACGATGTTGTGCTTACTCGTATTGTATTCGCTGATGACTCTCTTAAGGTCTGTTGGACGAGTCTACACGCCTTTGCTAAAATGGTTTCCCGCTATATTGATCTCCATTCCAGCCGTGACAACTCTCGCTTTCAGCGGTCAAAAAAGTACTATTGAGCTATTTGAAACAGGCCTGTACGTCTTCTCTTACCACATCATCTTGGCTTATATGTATGGTGTCCTCGGACGGGTTGCTGTAAAAATGGGTGAGGGCCGTGTCTTGTTTGCGTATGGCGCGTCAGTGGTTACCGGAGCCCTGGCTGTCGTCAATCTTTTATCCATCATGGGATTTTTAACAGGTACGGTACAGGCCGAGGTGTATATCAGCCAGCTGGCTAATTCCTATTTCGCTCTGTCGGCACTCACTATAGCAATGCTACTAACCTTCTTGCTCAAAAGAAAAATATCTCACCCCACTACCGTTGGCCAGAAAATTCAAACGGGCGTCACCATAGTTGACGAGATGCTTGAGGCTGGTCTTCCCTATCCGTCGGCGATAGCTTTTTTCGGCCCTGCAGGCAGTGGGCGCACAACCATCGTGACCAAGATATCTTTGACCCGTATGCTCATGGGTGAAGGTGTTGTTTTTTTATCCGTAGACATGCCTAGCGCCAAACAGGCGGAAATTTTCGTCAAGCTCGGCGCAGACGTCCAATCTTTGAGGGATAACCGGCAACTGCTGATAATCGATACCAGCGGCAGAGAAGAGAGCCTCAAGCTTAACCCACAGGAAATAAGCATAGCCTTCACAAACCTTCTGAACAAGGTTGAAGGTGTGAGGAAATGGGTCGTCATAGATTCTTTCACAACATTGGTCGAGGAATTCGGGCAAGACACGGCCATGAAACTGCTAAGAACTCTCTGCCAGAAGGCACGCAGCTTGAACGCCGGTTTTATCTTCACCTTCAACCCCTACGCATTCTCCGCCAGCACAACAGCCCTCGTTGAAGACTGCGTAGACGGCGTCATCGAGCTGGTGATGGAAGAGACCAGAGCAGGCATATCGCGGAAAATAAGGGTAAAATGGATGACGGGCTACGGGATATTGGGATTTTGGAGAAACTTGGAGGAAATCGTTTAAATAATTGGTTCACAGCATCACTACCGTGCGGCGGTCGTCTAGCCTGGTAGGACACCAGCCTGCCATGCTGACGGTTGCAGAGCGCTGGGAGTCGCGGGTTCAAATCCCGCCCGCCGCACACTTAACATGCATGGCGAGGGGTAAGGGAAGCTGATGAGATGGTTGGTCTTGGTCGTGCTTCTTTCTCTTCCGATGTTGGCAGCTCTACCTCCACCGAGGTTGTTAAACATACCGTTTCAAGGAACGGTTGCAAGAGTTGACTCCGACGGTGGAAACCTGCTGGCAATAGCCTTCGCTGACAGAAACCTTCTAGGCCTTTACTTTGCCGACGCAGGCTCCTACGTGGAGATACCCGTCGACTCGCCAGTGGTCAAAACGGTTTTCCCAAAGGGGAAAGCAGTTGCGTTGCTGTCTCCGGGTGACAGGCTTGCTGTGATAGATGTCGCCTCCAAGAAAGCCACTTACGTGAGCCTTGAGACTACTGCGACAACCATAGCCGCGGACTTGGAAAACGTCTACGTGGCTTACGCACGCGCCGGCAAAATCGACAAGCTGTCTGCCGACGGCCTGCAGCCGGTTGAAACAATAAGCTCCACAATAGCTTCTGGACCCGACTATGTCTCCGTCCACGGAGGTGTTGTCTGGACGGTTTCGCCAACACTCAACACAGTATCATTCCATGGGAAAGATTCGGGAAACATCGTGGTTGATGGAGCGGTCAACAAGATTCTAGCGGTTAAGGATGGTGCATGGCTGGTGTTAACCGACGACACCGTGGTCAAGGTTTCAGGAACTTCGATAGTTTATAAGACGACTCTGCCGCGGGCAACTTTTGTCACGTCTGTTACGGCGCTGGATGACAAGCTGGTTTACTCCAGCGTCTCGCGAAGGGTCGTGGGAGTTGTCGACCAAACAGGATACCGTGAGGTCAGCATGCCGTCGTTTTCTCCAAGCTCCGTCGCTGCAGGCTCAGACAGGCGAATATGGTTCCTCGACACAGCCTCAAACAGCGTCGGCTACACCTTCGATTCAGATTCGCCGAAAATCCTCGACTGGTCGATAAAAAGGCTTGAGGACGGGTCGGCTGAAGTCAGGGCTAGAGTCTCAGACCCAGAGGGAGACCTGGCGTCAGTCTTACTCGTAGCTCTCGAGTACGGGGGAGTTTTCCCACTAGGTCCTGTTTCAACACCGATGAACTCTGTCCAAGGAGTTTACGTGGGAACTTACCGTCCGAGCGGAGGGGTCACGCGAGCAGAGCTGTACGTTAACGCCACCGACGCAGCCGGAAACCAGGCCTCTCAGAAGATAGGCGAGGTCGATTACAGAGCTTCAAACACGTCTCCCGTCATCACCACGCAGACGGGCCCGGCTCCGCAGATTGGCGGCGGCGCCTTAACTTCGCTAGCCGCTGAGCTTCTTCTCCTTGTCCCACTAATGCTTGTAGCAACTTTCCTCGTAGTGAACCGGCGAAGAAAAAGAAAACCTAGGAAGAAGAAGTAGGTCTTCGGGCGAGTCAATGTCCACTGCTGTCGCGAGCGTTACAAGGACCTTTACGGGATAACTTTTTTGTAGCTGGTTGAGATGCCGGATGAAACTGTGTTTGCCGAACATGGGCTTGAAAAAACTCGCCGTACCCAGATACAGAACGTTTGTTCCACTCAATTTCAGGTCTGGACAGATGACGCATCCATGTCGGCGGCCCAGCCTGCTAACCGTTTCCAACGATTGCCGGTTGAGAAGAGGCAGGTCAGGTAAAACTATCGTCAACGGAACGGTGGAAAAACGCTTCAAAACACTTGTCAAAGCCTTGTTCAGGTCGTTAAATCTGTCTTGTAAAACCCGCCAGCCCATCCTCAGCGATGTTTCAGCGACCGTTTTGTCGGATGTCAGACAAAAAACCTGGAATCCCGCCGTCTGGCAAACGCAGCCTGCATGAAGGAACAGTCTCAGCACAAGCTTCTTTCTTCCTTCGCCCGACATGACAGTGGAGAGCCTTGATTTAGCCCTCTTGAGGTTTTTCACCGGTAAGATGGCTACAGGCCTCAACCATCCATACCCAAGACATGGAGGCAGAACTTCGCCAGCCTCACCTTATCCTCAAGGCTCCCCATAACCGTGTTGAAGGAGATAGCCTTGACGCCTAAAGCTGCGATATCGTCCAAAAGCTCAGCGTCTTGTTCATCCACCACCAAAACGTCGAGAAAATCTTTGTACATCTCGGCAACGCCGAGAGAAGACGGTTCCACGCCGACAGCTTTCATCATCTCCGCGGCAGGTCCTCTGATCGTCTTGCCGCCAACTATGGGTGACACAGCCAACACCGTTCCCGAGAAAACACGTAGCTTGTCTCTGAAGCCTTGCAGCGAGAGTATCGGGCTGATGCTGACAACCGGGTTGCTGGGACACAGCACGACCGCTTTTGAGTTTTCGAGAGCTTCTAACACCTGTGCCGTCGGACGAGCGTTCTCCGCGCCTTCAAACCTGACGCCCAAAACCTTCAAACCATAACTGTGTTTGACGAAGTATGTTTGAAAACTCATCGTTCCACTCTCGGTTTCCACCAGCGTCCGTACGGGGTCGTCAGTCATCGGCAGCACTCTCCAGCCAGCGTTCAGCCTTGAAGCGATTTCCTCAGTCACCTCTGTGAGAGTAGCACCTTCCCGCAACCTCATCGTCCTGTAAACATGTATGGCCAAGTCTTTATCTCCCAGCTTAAACCATGTTTCGCAGCCGAGACGGCTCAACATCTGTAAAGCGTTGAACGTGTCGCCTGCCACCCCCCAGCCCTTGTCATAGTCAGCTATGCCGGCGAGGCTGTAGACCACGGTGTCCACATCAGGCGAGACATGCAGGCCGAAAAACTCCTCGTCGTCCGCCGTGTTGACCACCGCAACTCCTGCGGCTGGCTTCATCGCATGCTTGAGACCGACGAGCAGCTTCGAACCTCCCACACCGCCGGCAAGACACGTTAGCGTAACCGTTCACCCCATCTGTTTAAAAAAACAAACTCTTCCAAGGGCTTTCTTGCTCCAGCAGTCTCACCGCCCTTGATCCCGACCTCAACCATCGCCTGAGGCTCGACGTCTTCAGGCAGTCCCAGAACCTTTCTCACGGCATTTTGGGCGAAAAGTGGGGAACAACGCCAGCACGCACCGTAGCCTAAAGCATGAAAAGCCAACAGCATGTTTTGCACGGCCGCAGCAACGCTCTGAACACCCATAATGTATTCGAGACGGCTTCTTCTGCTGTCCCAATACTTGTCCATATCCCGCATGCATAGACATACGACGATAAGGAATGCGGCGCGGCGGCTTCTACTGTTAGAAGTCTCCACAATCGTCTCAGCCTTTGCAAACTCTATACCATCTGACATAAGGTCAGCCATCCACTCCCTACCCATCTCTTCAAGAAGCCTCTTCTTCGTCTCCGGCTCGCTGACGATGACAAACCTCCAAGGCTGGGCGTTGTGGGCGTTCGCGGCCCAGACACCAGCCTCAACAGCCTTAAGCACCGCGTCAAACGGAACCTCACCAACACCAAGCATCTTCGAACTCCGCCTACTCTTCAAAAACGCCAGCATGGTTTCCGACGACATCCCGCCCAACGAGTGCGATGGCTATATTAATCCTCGACGTTAGAATGTCGGACAGCGATGGTTGAGCTCTGGTTCAAGTATGGCAGGACAGAGATATTCACAGATGTCGAGGATTCGCTGGAAATCCTAAGCTCTCCTCAAACATGGTCTGCGACGGAACAGCTCAAACAGCAGGTCTCAAGCCGAGTCTCCGAGCGAGCCAAGACCCTTGTCATAGACTATCTCCACTCTGTTGAGGGGTTTGAGCAGGTAATCACCTCCACAGTTGAGGCATTACAGGAAGGTGTGGACACCGGCGAACTGGACGTCATGGTTACCTGCTGGCGCTACAACGAACCGCAGGTTGAGAAATCTCTCTTCAACCATGTAAAGAGTCTGTTAAAAGACCTTGGTCTAGCAAAAGTCGAGCATATCCAGAAGCTGACTGACGTCGACCTCGCCGAGGGATTGGCGATAACGCCGTCGGTTTACTGGGATTGTGAGCCCGCCGGCATCCCCTATTTCTTGAGAGACAGCACGCTCGGGCTTGTTGTCTCACCTGTCGTGGGATGCGGTGGAGTTGTTTCAGACGTGCTGGTTGGAGAGGTTGAAGAGGTTTATGCCAAGTCTTCCGAGATGGTGGAAAGGCTGTCCCGCTACACGTCGTCTAAAGCCGCCGAAATCCTTTTGATAGGAGGGCCAGGCTATCCTGTTGACAGCAGGCTCTCCTCATGCATCGACATCGCTTCGGCGGTGGCGAACGTTGAGCCTGGAAAAGTTGTCGTTCTCATTATTGAGTGCTCGGAAGGGCTTGGGGGAGACGAGTTCGTCGCCCTGCTGGCCGGCGGCAGCCCTCAAAACGACACGATGAAGGTTGCCGAAAAGCGTTTGGCCACTTGGAGGAAAATTGCTGACAAGCATAAGCTATGCCTCGTCACAGCGCTGCCTTCCACAGTAGTGACAAAGCTTCTCAACGCCCGTCAGATGGACACTCTCGACCAAGCCCTGACCTATGGCTGGCGTGTGAAGTCAAAGGAAGCGACTGTTTTGGCTGTTCCAAACAGCGTCGGCACATGCTTGACTGGTTTTTAGAAGATGCGGTTTAACGGAACATAGCTGAGTATGAGCATCGCAATCAAGCCGACGATGGATACCTTCCTCCAGCGTGACAGGGGTGAAACCTCGTCGAGCGGAGCCACGTCCACACTCCTCCCCATCATCAGTATCAGCAACAGAGCCATGAAGTAGTATCCTGTGAAGACCAAGACCGCAAGCGCGGCATACGAAGCTATTGTGTGCTGCCGTTTTGTTAGAAAGCTCCTGAATATCCGGCCCCCGTCCAGCTGCCATATCGGCATAAGGTTTAACGCGGTCACCACCATCCCCAGCCAGGCCGCGAACCCGACGCTCATGAAAAAAGGAACTTGGTCAGCCCTGCCGTACAAGAGCCTGATAAACGAGAAGATCACGGGAACCTCCACAACCGTGCCCTCTCGCGCAGCTGTTTCAAGGATAACTCTGTATTGGTCGGCTGGAATCCAGACAGCGGTCTCGAAAGCTACGAAGGTAACGACTACGGCGGTTATGAATCCGGCGATGGGGCCGCTTACCCCTATATCGAACATGTCATCCCTGTTTGCGAGAGGCTCTTTCTGAAAGATGACCGCGCCCAACGTGGGAATGATTCCGGGAAACCCGGGTATGAAGTATGGATTGCTCGCGGTCACACCATCAACCCGAGCCGATAGCTTGTGCCCCATCTCGTGTATGAAGATGATGGCTAGAAGGGCTGCTGAGAAGTAGAGACCGTTTAAAAAAACGTCGTCGAGCCCGTAGCCTGGTGTTACAATAGAATAGAGACGGTTGGATGACCTTAGGAAACCATCAAACGACACCGTCACAACGGTGACCAGCCCAAGAATCAGAGGAACTTTTATGTCGTTCTTCGAAGGTTTCAGGTATGGGAAAACCCGGAGCTTCACCACCCCGTTCTCCTTCCGCGCAGTCGCTATGTATCCGAGGTTCTTCAGCTGTCTCAAACATCTCTTGAACCTTTCCTTGATGACGGCCTCGCCTACTTCGAATGTCAGTATGCCTGCTTCATAGTAGACGTTTGTGACGGTGAAGTTGTTTCCGACAACCGTCTTCACCGCATCGACATCCGCGGCCATCCTCTCTGATAACTCCATGAAACTGTAAAAACGACGTATGCCCACTCTAAAAGGATTACTCACGATAAACCCATCCACAACCGTTTCAGCCTTGCAATACGCCGGCCTATGCCCCGAATGCTATAAAAGGCAGCCGCTTGTCGTAAAACTCATCGCGATGCGTCATATCAAACCGTCACCTCTTTTAGCCCGTAGAATATCCAGATTCGCTCTGATGACTGCCCCAACCGGGTGACTTCCAAGAGTAATGTCGCAAAACAGCGATATAGCCAGCTGGCTTCCCAACCTATTCCTAGGTGGTGTGAAGTTAAACCCTGCCAAGAATGCTTGTCAACGTCGTGTAGTCATGCTTCATCAAAAGATGTGCTGAGTTTGAGCTTGGAATACTCTGCTTTACTCGTTGGTTTCCTAAAAATGTACAAGTGTTCGTGGACGACCTTGTGAAAACCATAGGTCTCGAAACGTTGAGCGCGCCACAGTTCTCTAGTTGTTTTCATTTTGTGCTGCAACTTGATTATGTCTTCAGCAAGTATGAAGCCTGCTTTTAGAAACACCATCATCACCCTTGCCGATATTGGAACATAATGCTTATGCCTGCGAGTATCCCCGATAAGGATGGCACAATACCTTCCAGGTTTCAGAACTCTAAATGATTCTGATGCAATCTCTCGCATTTTCTCCAAGTAGGCATCCAGTGTGCGCATGTTAGATAAATCTGCGGCATGCCTTTCTTCACTATATGGAATTATGTTCCAATAAGGAGGATGAGTGGCGATTAAGTCGATGCTGTTGTCATTTATGGCATCTAGGTGCGCAGCATCACCATGATAAACTTTGATTTCTACCGGTGTCTGATTGTCGAGGGGTGTGTAATCAAAGTTTAGTCGGTCCATGGCTAGTATGCAAGCCTCGTAATTTATGTCCACGCCTATGGCGTTTCTGCCTAAGAGCTTAGCCTCCACGAGAGTCGTACCTGAACCAACCATTTGGTCGAGAACCACCTCACGAAGCTTTGAATACTTGAGAATTAGGTTTCTGGGAACGTAGGGACTCCAATTCCCTCTGTAGTCACCTGCGTGGGTGGCCCAGTCGCCTCTGTTCGGGAAGCTCCATACTGTGGTCGTTTCTGGTTCGTAGGATCTTGGCGGCCCATACATAGATATGCGGTGGGATTTTCCTACCTCTATATTCACACCCTCTATCGTGACAAATTTTTTCTTCTCGACATATTGCCTATATTCCTCCCAAGTTATGAGACGCATCTTAAGCTTGGGAACAGTATCTGAAGCCGTAGGCGTAGGGTTTGACGACTGGTCGAGGTTGTCGGTTTTTCCGACGTATCTCACCAACCTTGCGCGTTTGAGCATACTGAGTTGAGCATTTATTGTTCCAGAGCTGTATCCGGTTATCTGGGCCAACCTCTCCTTCGCTACAGTACCATTCTCCTTGATGACGGTCAGTATTTTTGAAGCTGTCTGTCCCCACCGTGGTATAATGCTGAGCTCGTCGGCTCGTGGTTCACGTACGAAAGGTATCTCCAACACGCCACCATTTGTTTTCCCGATACGTGATAAATTTTTAAGTGCTGTAAGTGGAGTTTACATGTTTTAGCCGACGGTCAGACAAACAATCCGTCCACAGAGCTTGTTCAGCCATGTGGGGCCGCCCGGATTTGAACCGGGGACCTCGCGGGCCCAAGCCGCGCATCTTAGACCATGCTGGACCACGGCCCCCATCAACGAGTGAAAACCCATTCTATAAATCTAATGGCTTACTCGAGACGTGGAGCGATAAGAAACTCTATTCTGCCCGCCGTTATCGGGAACGAGAGCTTGATGGGTTTGTTTGTTGAAAGCTCTAACCCCGTTTCGTTGGACAGCGATTTGCTGGAAGACATTATCTTTTCTAGGTATGTGAGGCTAAAGCTTGCGGAAACCTCTTTGCTGGCTGAGATCTCGTATACGAGGCTTCCGTCTTTCTCAAGCTTGGTCTGATGGCTTCCGACGTCGCTTTTGCTCGAGATGATGAGGGATGTTGGGGTTATGGTTATGCGCGTGTAGTCGCTCACAAGAGCTGCGTCGCTGACAGCCTCGTAGAAGGCCGATGTCTCAACCCTGCATTTTGCCTCGAAGCTGAGTTTCGGAACCGGTGAAGCTCCGCCAGCCGATTCTAAGGTGCTGAGCGTGAAGGTTCTAAGCTTACGGGCCGCTGTGTTTTCAAACACAAGCTTGAGTTTTTTCGCGTTGTCGTCGTAGTCGAGGGTTAAAGATTCGTTGCCAGCCCTCTTTAAAAACTTCAGCAGCTCCGTAATGTTGACCCTTATCTCAACAGGTTTCTCGCATGCGTATTCTTCGGCAGCTTCCCGGCCTAAGACGAAGTTGACCAGGCTGACGTGTGCCGGGTCCATGGCTGTCAGCCTCAGAGATTCTTGGTCGGCCATGAAAGAACCCTCGTCGACGACGGCGGAAATCGCTCTGACAAGGCTTGCGAAATAGTCTGCCGACGGAAGCTTCAGACGAAAGCCGGAAGCTGTTTCACCCATGCCGCAGATAAACCATCACCCAGCAATATAATGTTTGAGCGTACTATCCTTGAAGCATCCCAGTATTTCCCTGATAATGTTTGCAGGTCCTTTGGCCATCTGAAGCATAAATGCAACGTATTCAAGACATGCCCTCGCCTGGCTTGAGCCGTGTGAAGAGGAAGGTCAAGTTTGAGATGGAGACGGTGGATGGGGACAAAATATCTATCGTCTTCGAGGGTTCTCTGAACCGTGAGAAGCTTTTCCAGCTGGCTGACTTTCTGGAGCTGGTTGGAGGACCCTCGGACGGTCAACCCGAGTTTAGAGGCAGCAAGCTGACGAAAGTTGTCGACCTGATAGAGAAGCATTTCCCCTTCTCATCCTTCACTTCGAGAGACGTGGCCGACGTCTACCAGTACGAGTATCGGGAGCCCATTCCATTAAGCACGGTCTCAACCTACTTGGCCCGGCTTTCCGACAGAGGCTATCTTGAGAGGTCTGGGGCTGGGAACCTAGCTCGGTACAGGGTTCTGCATCAGGAGAGCCGTGTAAACAGGGTTTCGGACGTTTAGATAGTGATGGGTATCTTTTCCCGTTTTTCGAGAGCCGCTTGAGCCGCCGCAAGTCTCGCGATAGGCACTCTGTATGGTGAAGCGCTTACGTAGTCGAGACCTGCTTCGTGGAAGAACCTTATGCTAGCCGGGTCTCCGCCATGCTCGCCGCATATGCCAACCTCAAGCCTTGGGTTCGTCCTCTTACCCTCAGCTGCCCCATGCCTAACAAGCCAGCCGACACCATGCACGTCTATTGTTTCGAACGGGTTGGCGGGAAGTATCTTCTGCTGGAGATAGTCTGCCATGAACTTCGCCTCGACATCGTCCCTGCTGAAGCCGAAAGTCGTCTGAGTCAGGTCGTTCGTCCCGAAAGAGAAAAACTCAGCGACCTCGGCTATGCGTGCTGCGGTTATGGCAGCCCTAGGAGTCTCAACCATCGTGCCCACCTTATAGTTGACCCTTTCCCCGAGTTCTTTGAAGGTCTTCTCAGCGGCCTCGTCTATCACATGCTTCAAGTGCATCAGCTCGTTTTTGTCGCTGACGAGTGGCAGCATTATCTGGATTTCGGCTGTTTCGCCGTGGCGGCGTTTGACATCTATGGCAGCAGTCAGGATAGCTTTGACCTGCATCTCGTAAATTTCGGGATGGGTTATTGCAAGCCTGCACCCGCGGTGTCCCAGCATGGGGTTGTGTTCATGGAGCTGCTGAACCTTTCTCAGCAAAGCTTGTTTCTCAGCGAGCTCAGACTCTTTCCCCGGCTTGTTGACGAGCTCGAGCATCTCGCTGAAAATCTGGTCGGCTGGTGGCAGGAACTCGTGGAGAGGTAGGTCGAGCAGCCTGACGGTCACAGGAAGCCCCCTCATAACCGTGAAGATCTCCTTGAAATCGCCGACTTGGAAGGGAAGTAGCTTCTCTAAGGCTTTCCTCCTTCCCTCATCGTCTGAGGCCATGATCATCTCCCTTACTATGGGAAGCCTGTTGGGTGCGTTGAACATACGCTCTGTTCTGCAAAGCCCAATCCCCTCGGCTCCGAACTCTCTCGCCTTGGCAGCAGCCTCAGGCGTGTCGGCGTTAGCCCTCACGCCGAGCCTTCTGTACCTGTCCGCTATGCTAAGAAGTGTTTTCAGCTCCTGGGTTAACTCAGGCTCCACCATGGGTACTTCGCCGAGAAAAACCAGCCCTGAGCCGCCGTCAATCGTTATGAGGTCGCCGTGTTTCACAACGGTTCCGTCAGCGGTCTTGAAATAGCCCTCGTCCATGTATATGCGGATGCTCTCACACCCTACTACAGCAGGCTTACCCATCCCACGCGCAACAACGGCTGCGTGAGACGTCATACCTCCTCGCGAGGTCAAAACACCTTGGGCGGCGATTATGCCTTTAATGTCCTCAGGCGTTGTTTCAGGCCTCACAAGTATGACCTTCTCGCCCTTAGAACCTCTTGCAGCAGCCTCGTCGGTGTCGAAGACAACTATGCCCGTAGCAGCTCCCGGTGAGGCGTTGAGGCCTTTAGCTATGGGTGTTGCTTTGATGTCTGGATGAAGGCGTCTGTGGAGAAGCTGGTTAAGCTCCAGCGGGTCTATCCGGGCTATCGCCTCTTCAGGCGAAATCAGGCCCTCGTTGACCATGTCAACAGCTATCTTGACGGCGGCCTGCGCCGTTCTCTTACCGTTGCGTGTTTGTAGCATGTAGAGCTTTCCGTTCTCGACTGTGAATTCAAAGTCCTGCATGTCTTTGAAATGTTGCTCCAGCTTCGCCGCAATCTCATCTAACTGCTTGATAAGGTGTGGGGGCATTTTTTCAATGGGAAGCGGGGTTCTTATCCCCGCTACTACATCCTCTCCCTGGGCTTTTGGAAGATACTCGCCGTAGAGCTTTTTCTCACCCGTTGAGGGGTTGCGGGTGAAGCCCACGCCTGAACCTGAGTCCTCGCCGAGGTTGCCGAAAACCATGGCTTGAATGTTGACGGCAGTCCCTAAATCATCAGGTATTTTGTAGTACTTTCTGTACTCGACCGCGCGCGGGTTATTCCATGATTTGAAGACAGCTTCCACAGCCATCTGAAGCTGTTTCCAAGGGTCTTGGGGAAAATCCATCCCAGTGTGTTCTCTGACAACTTTTTTGAACTGCTCCACCAGCTTCTTCAGCTCAGAGGCAGGGATCTCCACGTCGGATTTGACGCCTAAACGATGCTTCGTTTCATCCAACAGTTTCTCGAAAACATCCCCCTTAACCCCCATGGCTATGCGGCCAAACATTTGGACCAGACGGCGGTATGCGTCGTAAACAAACCTCTCATCGCCGGTCAGTTTCACAAGACCCTCAGCAACTCTATCGTTCAAACCCAAGTTTAGAATGGTGTCCATCATTCCAGGCATCGAATACGGTGCGCCCGACCTAACCGATAGAAGCAGAGGTTTTGAGGGGTCGCCCATCCTTTTACCTGTCTTAGCCTCCAGCAGGGATAGCTTTTCCCTCAGCTCTTCAAACAACCTTTCAGGCACTCTGCCACCGTTTCTGTAGTATTCTTTACAAGCGGAAGTTAATATGATGAGGCCCGGGGGGACTGGTAAGCCCATGGCAGTCATCTGGACAAGCCCATATCCTTTCCCGCCCAGCTCAAACCTGCTAAGCCCCACAAAATCTTCAAAAAGGCCGATGAACCCCATATTCGGAAAACGTTTTCCAAGCTTCAATATAAGCTGCACTGTCGCGCTACCTGCTCCATAATGTTTAGAATGTCTGTAAGTTCTTTACCGCGACGCGGCTGCGGGTAGATGAGAGGCGTGACACCTACTCGCCGATATTCTTCAAGTTTTTGTGAGATGGGTGTGTCGCATAGTATGGCCACGCCTTCAACCAGCTCGTTAGGAATGCTTTCCGCCGCAGCGTCCCGCCCACCGTTTTCAAAAGACCTCAAAACCCTCTCTACCACATGTCCATGCCCAGCCTCAGCTAAGATCCGCTGGTATGTCGGTGCAAGGACGTAGAAGGCTATGGATTTTTTCAAGGCCGTCACCGAGTCTTGGGAGCTTGAGGCTGCGGCTAACACGAAGGAGTATCGCTTTACAGCTTGAGATGTTCTTCCAGCTCTTCGAAGGCCTTCGTCAAGCCATCTAGACACATAGCCAGCCGCGTTGGGGTCGAATAGGTTGAGTATAACGCCGTCAGCCATCATGCCGGCTAGCGTCAGCATTCGGGGGTTGAGCGCCGCCAAGAAAACTGGCGGCGGCTGTTGAACTTTGACCCAAAGCCTCACGTCGTCGACCTTATAGAACAACCCTTTTAAAGCGACTCTATCGCCCGAGAGGAAAGACCTGACCAGCTTGATGTATTCTTCCATCCTCTCCGTAGGCTTCGCAGGGTCTAAACCATGTCCCCGCCGGGTTATCTCTGGCCCCCCGCTCCCCAGCCCTAGGATAAAACGGTTGTCCGAAAGCTCTTGCAGGGTTGCGGCCATCATGGCTGTGGCCATCGGTGTCCGCGAGTAAATGCTTACAATAGCCGTTCCAAGCTTGATTCTTTCCGTTGAGTATGCTGCCAGCGCGATCATGGGGGGCGACGACCTGCTCATCTCCTCTGTGACCCAGAAGCTTTCAAACCCCAGCGACTCAGCTTTCTGCGCAACTATAGAGGCTTGACGGGCGGTCACGTCGACGCTTCTTACACACAAGCCTATCCCATCAACCACGTGAGACCACCAACCATTCTTTGATGGCTACCACATTCCAAACGATAAATAAGTGATTAAAAGAGTGTTGTGACATAGGTTTGAGGCGTAGGGCTTTTTTCACAGCCGCAGCTTCAACTGTTGCCGCTGCTGGAGCGATTAGCCTTGCCTTCAACGACGTGGGAAGGCTGGAGATTAGCTATCTTACAGCAGGTCTCGGATGCAAGGTGGTTTTTCTCCCAGACCTTCATCTACACGGCGACGGCGTCTATGAGAGAAGGCTTCTCGACACAGTAAACGAGCTGGAACCCGACGTAGCCATGCTCGGAGGCGATTTGGTGGACAGGTTAACACATGATATCGGCTTCGTCGAAAGGTTCATTTCAGCCATAAACGCTTCTGAGAAGTTTTACGTCCTTGGCAATCATGAATACTGGAGCGGATACGCGAACACAGTTAGAAACCTGCTGGACAAACACGGCTACAGGGAGTTGAGGGGGGCGGTTGAAAGCAGGTACGTAGGAAGTTTGTATGGTTTAGACTGGCGTGATGACAGGGTTTATCCCTTTGTCGAGAGCTATGGCTTGGTCGTAGTCCACGACCCCAACGCCGCAGACTACATTAAGGGAGACTGCATCATTCTCGCCGGACATACGCATGGAGGGCTGGTCATAAACAACCAAACTCTTTTAAGCAACTCAAAGTATGTCCGCGGCCTTTACAGGCTAGGAAACGGCACCGTCCTTTACGTCTCGCGGGGTCTCGGGCAAATGATACCTATAAGGCTGCTCTCGCCCCCTGAACTTCTTGTCCTTGTTTAAAACTCTTAATAACAGGCGATGAACCCTGTCAACGGATGCAGCAGGCGGAAAAGGCCAGTAGACCGGGAGCTCTTTTCAGAAACGTCAGGATTGAGGATTTGATTCAAGTCATGAACATAAACAGGATATGCTTGCCTGAAAACTATACATACGGGTTCTTCGAGGACTTGGCCAGAGATTTCCCCAAGTCTTTTTGGGTGGCGGAGGTGGACAGTAAGATTGTTGGATACATTATGTGCCGTGTAGAAAGAATCTTCTCCAAGTTTGATTTCCTCAAAATCAGAAAGGCTGGACACATTGTGTCTATCGCTGTCCTACCTGAATACAGGAGAAGGGGTCTGGCGACAGAGCTGATCAAGCTGGCCCTTAACTCGCTGACCGTTGAGTATGGATGTGAAGAGGCATACCTTGAGGTGAGAGTTTCCAACCATGCTGCAATCTCTCTTTACAGGAAGATTGGGTTTACACCCCGCGAGGTTCAGAAAAGATATTACATGGACGGTGAGGACGCTCTGCTGATGGCTGTCAAGCTTCAGCCTCTTTCATGAAGGTGTTTGACGACCTTCTTCGCCTCCTCCAAGTCCTTATGGCTGTCTATGCTTATCCACTCCTCATTATCGTAGGGCACAGCCTTTATCGCATTCTTCTCAACCAGAAGCGGGAAAGTCACCCTCTCCAAATCGCCTGAGTCGGGGAGATATTTGAAGATCTCCGATGTGAATGCGTATACACCGGCGTTTATGTAGTTGGGAAGCTGTGGTTTCTCGGTGAATTTTCTGACGATGAGTGTTTTCTCATCGAACTCGACGATGCCGTAGGGGGATGGAAGCCTAGTCAACGCGATGCACGCAATACACTCGTCCAGAACTTCAATCATCTTAAGCGGGTTCAGGGTTGTGAGGACGTCTCCGTTGACAACTATGAAAGACTTGTCAGATTTGAGGATGTGCTCCCCGTTTTTCAGGGCGCCGCCCGTTCCGAGCGGCTCGTCTTCAACGGAGTAGCCTATCTTGACCCCAAGCTTGCTTCCGCTGCCCAGCACCTCTATTATTTTCTCCCTCAAATAGCCAGCGCATACAACGAACTCTCTTATGCCGAAGCTCTTCAGCCACTCAATCTGCCAGACTATGATGGGTTTCCCAGCGACGTCCAGCAAGGGTTTTGGAAGATTCTCTGTCAAAGGCCTGAGGCGTTTTCCAAAACCACCCGCCAGCAAAACAGCCTTCAAAAACTATCACCTAACTATTCTGACGCGTTCACCTTCCTTCAAATCCTCTATGATGACCCCCCGGTCGGCGAGCTCTGACCTGATTTTATCCCCAAGGTCGTACAGCCCACGTTTCCTCAACTCTCTCCTCACATCCAGTAAAAGCTTTAGCAACTGTGTAGGCTCCAACCCTTTCACCTGCTCCAGGCTATCCTGGAACAGGCCTAGGATGCCGAGCATCTTATACAATGACCCTTTAGCGTAGACCACGTCTTCCCTAGCTAAACCTTGTTTTTCAATACTTGAGTTGACGAACCTTACGAACTCGTGCAGGCTTGCTATGGCGTTTGATGTGTTGAAGTCGTTGGACATAAAACCTACAAAATCATCCATATAGATGTCAACCCTAGACTTGAACTCTGCCGAGCCCTTCCCAGTTTCAGCGGTCTCCTCAAGAATATGGAGGTCGTCTAAAAGGTTTTTGATTCTAGACGCGTTTTCAGAGGCTTGTTCCATGGCTTTTTCAGAGTAGTCCAGCGGAGTTCGGTAGTGGGCTGACAGGATGAAAAACCTTACGGCATCCCTAGAATAATTCTTCAACACGTCTCGTATTGTCAGGAAGTTGCCGAACGACTTGTGCATTCCCTTGCCGCCGACTGTGAGCTCTCCCGTGTGCAGCCAATATTTCACGAATGGTTTTTTACCGGTAATAGCCTCAGACTGGGCTATCTCGTTTTCATGATGGGGGAATATCAGGTCTTGACCGCCTCCGTGGATGTCTATCTGTTCGCCTAAATACTTCATGCTCATCACCGAGCATTCGATGTGCCATCCTGGAAAACCTCTCCCCCAAGGCGTCTTCCATGACAGCGGGTAGGCCTCCGGCGCTTCTTTCCAGAGGGCGAAGTCGGCATGGTTTCGTTTCCTAGGGTCAGGGTCTATCCTATGTTTAACCAGCTCCTCGGCCTTTATTCCAGAAAGCTTACCATAGTCCGTGACTTTGCTCACGTCGAAGTATATGCTGCCGTCAACTTTGTAGGCGTAGCCTTTGTCCAAAAGTTTCTCAACAGCTTCTATTATGTCAGGTATGTGCATGCTAGCCCTCGGCTGTATGTCAGGTCTTCTAACGCCTAGCGCGTTCATGTCGCTGAAAAACTCCATCATGTATTTGTCAGCAACTTCCATGGGGTGTTTTTTCAGCCTTACAGCACCCTGCATCATCTTGTCCTCCCCCGTCTCACGTAGATGGCCTACATCCGTAACATTCCTAGCATACTTGACTGTATAGCCCATATACTCCAGGAACCTTATGATTGCGTCAAACGCCACATAAGTACGCGCGTGACCCAAGTGGGCCACGTCGTAGACGGTGGGGCCGCATACGTATATGGAGACAAACCCAGCCGTCCAAGGCTCGAAAACTTCAAGAGACCTCGACAGAGTGTTGTAAACCCTTATCCTTTTCAAGCCGGCTTTTCACCTACTGCGAAAAATATATTTTTGAACGTGAGCGTTTCAGCGAAAATTTTATAAGCTAGGATAAACACGATCAGCCCAGAAAGACTTATAGGCAGAGGCATACGCACACTTCCTGCCTATACGTCTTTCTTGAGGGTGAAAAGGCTTGGTTAGAAAAAGCTGGAGAGAGTTGGAGTTCTGTCCGGAATGCGGAAATGAGATGCTTGTCACTGACCAGAGGACGGGTGAGGTTACATGCCCCGTATGCGGTTATGTCGTCCAAGAAAAAGATGTCGACATGGGGCCCGAGTGGAGGAACCTTGACGACGAAGAGGGGAGCAGAAGCAGGGTTGGGGCTCCGCTGTCGCCTATGTACAGGGACCACGGTCTGTCGACGGTAATTGAGAGAATCGACGAAGACGCGGCTGGCAGGAAGCTGTCGAAGGAAACGCGGGAGAAAATGCTTAGGCTTAAAAAGCTTGACGCAACATCCCAGATAAACTCCAGCGAGACGAGAAACCTTCAGCAAGCCGTAAACATACTCCAAATATACTATGACAAGCTACGTCTCTCACAACCTGTGGCCGAGAGGGCTATGCTGATCTACAGAAGGGCTTTGAAGGCAGGGCTTGTACGTGGCAGGTCCATTAAATCGATAATGGCTGCAGCAACCTACGCTGCGTGCAGAATGCTTGGAACGCCCCGCGACTTGAGAGAGTTTGAACGCGCCTATCCGACGGTCAAACGCAAGACAATAGCTCAAGGCTACAGACTGCTTCTCAAACACTTGGGGCTGAAGGTTCCCGTCGCAGATCCATCAATCTACGTCAACAAAATAGCGTCAAAAGTCGGCCTCGACCAGAGAACCGTGCAGGAGGCTTTGAGGCTTTTGAACGAGGCTGTGAAGAAGAAAGCGACGGTCGGCAAAGACCCCGTAGGTATAGCAGCTGCGGCCCTCTACATGGCCTGCCAGGAAACGACTCAAAACCTTACGCAGAAAGATATAGCCAAGGCCGCTGGAGTGACGGAGGTCACCGTGAGAAACCGGTTCAAGGGTTTAAAAGACATCCTCGAAAGCGTGGCAGCCTAAATTACCTCTATATTTTCCTCGGATACACCGAGCTGGAGCAGAGCGTCTTTCGCCTTGTCGCGATGGTCGCCCTGAAGAAGTATCATACCATCCTTCACCACTCCGCCGCACGCCAGTACGGTCTTAAGCCGCGATGCTATTTCCTGCAAGTCTTTCTTCGTTCCGTTTAAACCCTCGATTACTGTCGTAGGCTTGTTCCACTTGCGTCGCTCGAGCTTTATCTTCACCCTCTGCTGTTCACGGCTTATCGTGCCGCAAACGCAGATCGATTTGGGGAGACCGCATGTGGGGCATATGTCCGCCATTACTTCTTCCTCTTTCTCACCTATCAACCTGTGTCAAAGGTTGTTTTTAAGCGTTAGCGCCTCCCACACCACGGTCATAAACCATCTTCTTTCTTCTGTATTCATACACGTCGTAAGCATACTTCGCCGGGACGCCGTAAACCACCACGTTCGGCGGTACATTCTTCGTCACGACAGAGCCAGCGCCAACTACAGCTCCATCCCCTATCTCAACGCCGGGCAGAATCACGGCTCCTGCGCCAATTATGGCTCCTTCACCTATCGAAGGACCCTTCAACGGCGACCCGACAGGGTAGGGATCGTTTGTCATTATCACGCCGGGTCCGATGAAAGCCCTGTCCATGACTTTTGTCAAATGCGGTAAATATACGCGGGACTGTATGTTTACGTTTTTTCCTAGGAGGACTGTGCCGTCGAGGAGCGTGTAGCTGCCAATTCGGGAGCCGCTTCTTATAACGCTGCCGGACCTTACGAGCACGTTGTGTCCAAGCTCCACTCCTCCCTCTATCATGACCTCGTCATAGATTACACATCCTCTTCTTATCACGCAGGCTGGCCCTATGAAACTGCCTAAGCTCGCCCTGTCAAGCATCTCCTCAACCGAGCTGTTTGAACCGTCAATAGACTCCATCAACCTTTTCCTCGAGGGGTAGCCGATGGTCACCCCGTCGTCCACCAACGACTTCTCGCCGACCTCTGTCGGACCATAGACGTATGAAAGCTTAGAAACATAACCGCAGACCTTAGCACGGGGTGATATGAACCCCAACATCATATTAACGCTAATCCGTAGGTATTTATTTTTTGCCTCGGTTGAAAACGTTATAAAACCGGGTTGCCGGGTGATATGTTTGAATGACTTCGTGGACTGCCCATGTGGAAAACGGGTCGGTTGCCCAAGTGAATGGAGTGCACACGTTTTACGTCGACGTCGGGAGAGGCGATGCTGTGCTGCTCATACATGGTTGGGGATCGTCTTCGTTTAGTTGGAGGAGAAACTATCGAGCTCTGTCCAGCTTTTTCAGGGTTATTGCGGTAGACCTGCCGGGGTTCGGTCTTTCAAGCAGGCTTCCAGCCGGCTTCCATCTAGACACGGTGTCCACCCACCTTGTCAGCTTGATGCAGAAGATGGACATCAACCGATTCTGTGTCGTCGGCCATTCGAGCGGCGGGGCGATAGCCGCTTACATAGCCGCGAGGCATGCCGACAAAGTCTCTAAGCTGGTGCTTGTCAGCCCAAGTCTTTTAGGCGGACGTACTGGAAAAAGGCCATTCTTCGTCGAGCTAGCCCGCAACAAGACTGTCGGCAAAATTCTGGTAAGAGTTCTCGTGAACAGATACTTTATCAAGAGAGCTTTGAAAAACGCGTATAACGACGACAGCTTGGTGGATGGTGAAACGGTCGAGGGGTACTTCCAGTCGGTCGTCAAGTCGGGCCCCGTGCTTCTCGAGGCGTTCAACATAATGGAAGAATTCAACTCAGCGTTGATGGATCAGGTGAAATGCGATGTGCTGTTTGTGCTCGGCGAGAAAGATTCATGGGTTCCGGTTGAAGAGAACAAGTCGATAGCTGAAAGGATTAGAGCAAGATTGGTTGTCGTTCCCGGTGCGGGACATGTTCCCCATGAGGAAAAGCCCGAGCTTGTCAACAACGTTATTATAGAATTCTTGAGGGACGGTTCATAGGATGGAGAGGAAGAAGACGGTCTCGATGCTTTTGGAGGTTCTGATGTCCAGCGTAAACTCCAACAACGTTCCGCCTAAACTGGGCTGGGCTGTCTGGAACAGCTTCCTCACCAACAGGCTGGATAAACCTTATGGGTTCAAATCCTTGGTCAGAGCGTGCAGACTCTGTGAGCCGGACAAGACAACCAAGCTGCTGAAAGGGGTGCTAACGTGAGGCCGTTTTTCTCTGTCGAGCTGGTCCCGAGAGACCCTGTATGGAAGCTTTTGATAGCCGCCAGAATTGTGGAAAAAAACGGGTTTGACGGAGTATGGGTTAGCGACCATTTCTTCAACAGGAACTGCTTCATGGTTTTATCTGCTCTGGCGCTCAACACAAGGAAAATATTTCTCGGGCCAGCGGTCGTCAACCCATACGTGACCCATCCTACGTCGATTGCTCAGATGACGGCCACGCTCTGGGAGCTGGCGCCGAACAGGGTTCGGTTGGCGGTAGGGGCAGGTGACGCACTGTCGCTCAAGCAGCTCGGCCTCGACAGGGAAAAGCCTGTCGAAAGAGTCGGAGAGGCGGTCAAGCATGTTAAGAAGGCGTTGACAACACCGGGTTGGCTCGATACATATCGTGCATCTGATGTTAAGGTGTTTGTAGGTGCTCAGGGTAGGAGGATGATGAGGATGGCGGCGGAAGTGGCTGACGGCGTTCTCGTCAACTGGTCGAGCATGGACAAGCTGCTGGAGGCGTTGAAGACGTTCGGATCAAGAGGTTTTTGGAAGGCGGCATACATCATAACTTCGGTCCACGACGATGAAGCGAAAGCCCGTAAAACGGCTGTGCCTTTCGCAGCCTATCTGATGGCCGGGGTTCACGAACAATATTTGAACGAGTTCGGCATCAGCGTTGGCTTCAGAAAACAGGTTGAAGAAGTGCTTCGGTCCAAAAAATGGGAAGAACTCTACGCCATCAGCAGCGGAGATTGGGTGAATTATTTCTGCGTCTGGGGCAAGCCCAAAAAGCTCGAAGGCTTCGCAGACGAGCTGGTTGAAGCGGGTTATGATGAGGTTGTTTTTGCAGGCCCTCTGGGGCCGAGATACTTGAAGGCTTTGAGGGACATCAGTCTAATATGTCGCCAAATCAGGAAAAAGTGGGCTAACATTGGCTGAGCAATTTTTGCTAACGAGGTCCGAGGTCGAAAAGCTCAAAAAAGAGCTTGCAGCCAAGCTGAGGCTGTCTAAAATCCCCTCCGACACCGAGCTCACCCTTCTCACTCAGGGGTTGAACAAACCTGTGTTAAAAAAACCGGTGAAAACCGCTTCCGGCGTCTCCGTCATAACCGTCGTGGCGCCCATTTTCAGCTGTCCACACGGCAAGTGTATCTACTGCCCCGGCGGAAGACCATTTGGAACACCTCAGAGCTACACGGGTGAGGAGGCTGCTGTAAAGAACGCCGCCTCGGTTGGATACGACCCTTACACCCAAGTTGCCGCCGCTGTTCGAAAGCTCAGTTCAATGGGCCATCTAGTTGACAAGGTTGAGCTCATCATAATAGGTGGAACGTTCACAGCAACGTCCTACGGTTTTCAAGCAAGATTCATTCAAAGATGCTTAGATGCCTTGAACGGAAGGGTTTCGAGAAGTTTGGATGAAGCTCTCTCATTAGCGGAGAATGCTGAGATACATGTGTCAGGCATCACCGTCGAGACGAAGCCTGATTGGGCTAAAAGAAACGTGGCGTCAAGGCTTGTTGACATGGGTGTGACACGGGTTGAGATAGGAGTTCAAGCATTAGACGACTCTATACTTTGTTTGGTCAAAAGAGGCCATTCGCTCGAGGATGTTGTAGAAGCTACCGCGGACCTGAAGGATTTGGCCTTCAAAGTATGTTACCATATGATGCCCAACCTGCCTGGCTCGTCACCAGCTAAAGACCTTCAAATGCTCACACAACTTTTTGGGGACGAAAGATACAGGCCCGACCAGCTCAAGATATATCCAACGCTCGTGCTACCTGGAACCGGTTTGGAGAAGATGTGGAGGGAAGGCGTATACAAACCCTACTCCGACGAAGAACTCGTTGACGTCTTAGCCGAGTTCATGAGAAAGGTGCCTCCCTACGTCAGGATTACACGGATACAGCGAGAGATACCTTTGAAGATTGCTTTAGACGGTTTGAGGACGCCTAACCTTAGGCAGGTTGTTGAGAAGAGAGTTGGTAGTGCCTGCAGATGTATCAGATGCAGAGAGCATGGTCATAAGCGCGGAAATGTGAACCCCATGAAGGCTGAGTTGAACAGATACATCTACAAAGCTTCAGGTGGTATCGAGTATTTCGTATCATTCGACGACCCAGATTCCGATGCTTTACTCGGGTTTGTAAGAGTTAGGATTCCAGGTCGAGCATTGAGGAAAGAGCTTGAGAACGCAGCCCTTGTCAGAGAGCTGCATGTATATGGCTTCCTACGCCCTGTAGGAGCGGACGCTGTAGAAAACTCTTCTCAGCACAGGGGTTTGGGAAGGTTTTTGATGGCCGAGGCTGAAAAGATAGCTTTCGAAGAACACGGTATGGAAAAGCTTGCGGTAATTAGCGGCGTCGGCGTTAGGAACTACTATCGAAAGCTTGGATACAGGCTTGAAGGACCATACATGTGTAAGGAGGCCTGAAAACAGAATTGACGATACAAGATATCCTTGGAAGGACATACGGAAAGGCAGGTTTTCACCGCACTGTTGCGCTTTCCGTTTTCCTAATTCTCTTCCTCCTCAGGCTTCAAGTTATAAACACGCCGTCCCCATCAACGGCCGTAGAGAACTGTATCGAGCCAACCGGCGGCAGCTTCCCAACAGAATGTGGCTTCGTTTTTGATGAAGCCCACTACATTCCCGCAGTACGAAAAATGCTGAGAGGCGAGGCAGTGAACAACGAGCATCCGCCGTTATCCAAGGCTTTGATAGCTTTGTCAATGCTTGCTTTCGGAGACAACCCGCTGGGCTGGCGGTTCGCGCCAGCCGTTTTATCATCAGCCTCTGTTGCATTGACACCTTTGATAGCACGGCATTTCACCGGAAGACGTGAACTTGCCTTGGCTGCAACGATTTTAACAGCCACAGATGTAATGTATTTCAACATAGGGTCTATAGCGATGCTCGACGGTCCAGCGCTTTTCTTCCTACTTGCAGGAACATTGCTGTTTCTACAGAAGAGACATGTGACGGCTGCAATTTTTCTAGGTCTAGCGTTTCTGTCCAAAACAGCCACATTATTCAGCGTTGCAGGACTTCTTGCCTACATCTTCATACAGTCTTATTCTAGGAAGAGAAGGCTTGTTGAAGCCGTTTATGAGTGGTCGCCTGTCTTTGAGAAAACAACGTTGATAGTCCTAGCTGTAGCCATTGGAGGATTAGCAGTCTACGACTATACCTTCAAAGCGTTCAACACGCCTTTCGCCCACCTCGACTACATCCTATCCTATCACAGTCAGCTCAGGTATAGCTGTAAAGAGTTTGAGCTGCCGTTGAGATGCACGGTCGTTGAGGCTGACGGCCGAAGAACAGTCGTTGACTTGCCGTTAAGCTGGATATCACCCATCTCACCGTTCGCCGCAGCACCATACCATATTGTAACAGTGACCGCGGGGGATAGGAGTTGGCATCCGGTAGCCTACTGGGGAATATACAGCCCTGTCTGGTGGACCACCGCCCTTGTCGCAGCCTACGCCGCCTACTTTCTCATAGTCAGCCGAGGAAGCGACAGCCTTCACACCTTCGTTCTAGCATGGATTGCTTTCAGCTACGGGCCGTATCTCTACCTCGCCCACGTTCTCAACCGTTATGTATACACGTTCTACTTTCTCCCGACAGTGCCGGCGATAGCTTTAGGTTTACCGTCGGTTCTCGCCGGCGACAAGTTTTCCAAAGCCGTTCTCTACGGCGTTGTCTTCGTGCAGATGGCGTGGTTTTTTATATACTTCCCCGTCAAGTCAGACCTCCACATACAAATCCTAGAAACGCTGAACCTTCCCAGATGATATGTTGACTTTGGAGGATGCGAGGAAAGCTTTGGCGAAGGGTTCGGTTATAATATTCGCCGGCCCATGCACGGTGGTTTACGAGGGACGTGCAACCTCCAGGCTCGGCGTGGGCGAGAGGCTTGTGCTTATCAAGAAAGACCGCAGCATCCTTGTTCACAGGCCTACAGGCCATGAGCCTGTCAACTGGCAGCCAGCCGGCTCGATGATAGATTTTCTCACAGAAAATGGATTGCCTGTAATAAGGGCAAGCAACGCCAACGAGTTGCTTAAGATATCGTTCACCGCCCAGCCTTCGCTGATGGTGTTCGACCTAAGGGACACCGCAGAGTTTGAGATGTATGCGTCGGAAGAGGATATGAAGAAAGCGGTGCTGGCAAAGCCAAGCCTCGTCGAACCCGGTTTCAAGCCGTTGGAGGAGGAGCGGCAGGTCAAACGTACAGGCCGAGTCGACATCCTCGGCCTGGATGCGTTGGGAAGGCTCGTGGTTGTAGAGCTTAAACGTAAGCCTGCAACCCCGGAAGACGTCAGACAGCTAAGCGCTTACGTCGAGAGCTTAAATTCAGAGTTCGGCAGGAAGCCGAGAGCCATACTTGCGGCGCCGTCAACAACAAAGGCGGCGAGAAGGGAGATGGAGAAAACATCGGTTGAGTTTAGATGCTTGACGCCGAGAAGATGCATGCAGGTGCTTAGGGAGGCTAAGGGGCTTGACAGCTATCTTTAGAAGAGCGTCACCCCGCGTTCCAGCACGAGGTCTGTGACTCTTCTCACCTTGCTCACCTCATCCAAAACTATAGCCTCAATTTCTCTGACAAGGTTTCGGTCAAACTTGTCCATCGGTATGGCTTGGACGGAGACGGTGAGCGGCTGGTCTATAGGCCTGCCTATCTGGCTCAGCATCCTCACATAAACCTCCCTCAAGTTCTTCGTCTCCTCGTATATCCGTTTTGCAGCCAGCCCAGCAAGGACGTTGTATATTTTGCCCACGTGGGAGATCGGGTTCTTGCCCGCCGTAGCCTCAAGCGACATTTGTCTGTTAGGTGTGATGAGGCCGTTGGCCCTGTTGCCTCTGCCGGTGTTGCCGTCGTCGCCGTGCTCCGCAGACGTGCCAGTGTAGGTCAGATAGTAAATTTCCTCGCTCACACCCTCCCCATACCTGTCAGCGGTGTTGACGAAGACCTGAACCTCGTTTTGAGGAGCGATCTTCACCGCCAAGTCTTCAACCTCGGATTTTATGGCTTCTTTGACGGAGTGGTAGTGACCTCTGTCCTTCGTCAACGTGCTGACTATGCCGTCTGCTATCGTTAAAGTGATCTTCCTGCCTTTTCTAAAACCCATAACCTTGACATCCTCTCCGCTCTCCTTCACCCTCGACTTGAAAGCGGGCGAGTTGAGATGCCGTTCAACATTGTACACAAGGTTTTCGAGCGGAGTGAGCGGGTAGAACCCGACGCCGTAGGAGGTGTCGTTAGCAAGAGGCATGTCCTGACTGCTTTCTACAACCGCTTTAAGGTCTGGGCTGCTCTCCCTAACCCTAATCTCAAGCTGGATGTGGGAATCAAAATCTAAGAAACGGAAACTCCGTTTAATCATGTACCTGACCGCCTGCGTGATAATCTCTTTGTAAGGAACTGTAACAACGCCCGTGTGGGTTTTTACGCTGGTCGACGCGCGGCCGGCGATTATTATCGTAATCGGTTCCTCAAGCCTTCCGTAGCCAAACCTGTTGTACGCCCTCCCTCCGACGAGAAGACCTTTGTCCACGTTGTGATGCAAAACCCTTCCAAACTCCTTTAGATAATATTTTGAAAGCATCACCGAAGCCTCCTCGCATGCGCTGTCTATGATGTAGTCTGGATGCCCAAGCCCTTTCCTCTCCACAAGCTCTATCTCCTGCTCCTCAACGGGAGTTCTGTCTAACGGCTCTACGGTCACGTAAGATGCGGTCACACGCTCCTCACTGACGCATCGAGCCTTAAGCCGCAATATTAACTTCTCAGAATTTTAACCTTCAGAACAGTGTTATTTTCAGCCCAAAACCAAGTACATTATGTTGTTTCCCCTTATTAACACCTTTGGGTATCCAGCTGTTTTGCTGTCGCCATGGTATTCGACGACGTGTTCGAGCAGAAGGTTCATGTATCCATCGCATTCAACCATCAACCCCTCATACCTTATCTCGTTCTTGAGCAAGACTTTGACAGGCTTGTTCAGGTTTTTCATGATTGTTGAAAGGGGTTTGACGGACTCCAAGATTCAGCACCTTGTCATGGCGGGAGCCCGAGACATAATTTTAGGTTGTAGGGCTGGCCAGCCTCAACTCGCTGAAACAAACGGTGCACACTATGTTTTCACCTACTTTCATCGATTCGTCTATCGGTGCGCCGCATACCGGGCATTGTATGGCCTTGGGGTCTGGTTTGTACAGCTCTGCGCCACATTGGCTGCACATTTTTGCACCTAAAACGTTGAGCGCACCACAGGTTTTGCAAACCTCGTCGACGCCACGCGTCACAACCACAACCCTGTCGGCGGCCGGCTTTGTTTGAACCGGCTGCTCCATCGAGGGAGGCTTCTGTCCAGGCCGGGATTCTGGGTAGGTTACGGTCCTGACCTCGATCACGGGGCTTTCCTCAGAAAGCATCGACTCAAGCTCTTTCTCAATCATGTTCATTTCATTCTGGTTTCTCATGCTTTGTCTCAAGGGACGTCTGACCGGGGTTATGGGCGGAGGGCTGTACTCGGGAGTCGCCCGCATGCCCTTGACGAAGATCAAAAGCCCGGCAGCGGTTACCGCCGCGCCTGCGGCTGTCACAACCAACCCCGTGGGAAGGCCAGGCGCCAATGGGTTGTCGTAAAACCGTTGAATCGGTGAGTCATAGCCTCCCGTCAGAAACAAAACCACTATGGGCAAGAGGACGAAAAAGACGCCCAGAACACCTAAGGCGATGCCGATCTTCGGGTTGACCATTTTCGTAAACCGCTCATCCCCCTTGGTTATAAGTGTTATTGACGATTGTTTTGAAGCCTATTCTCACGTTTACACCTTCAACATCCCACTCCCTTGAGAAATAGCCCGGGGGCATAGGTGTCCTGGTGTCGGAAAAAGTTATGACAGACCTTGTCTCTTCCTCGATGAAAGTCTTTTTCAGGCTTATGTGACGGAGAAATTCTTCGTCATCGACTTGGATGACGCATTCTATCCTGTCCAAAATGTTCAGGTCAGCTTCCTTCCTCATGACTTGGACGCGTCTTATGATTTCCCTGGCGGTTGCGACAGCCTCAAGCTCTTCGGTCAACGTAAGGTCTACGTAGACCTCCGCATTAGCGTCCTCAGCCATGGAATAGTTTTCAGGCACCTTCTTTTTTGACGTGAAGTATGATGCGGGTAGGAAGACTTCGCCGTCTGACAGCTTTACCGTCAGGCCTCCGGCTTCCTTCAGCTGCTGTATCAGAAGCTTGCCGTCGGTGACTTTTAGATACTCAATTAGCTCTGGAAGCTTTCTGACTAGCTTTGGCCCCGCTTGAGACAGGTCAGCTTCAACAACCCAACCGACCTCATCAAATTCAACGCCGGCAGGCAGCAGTTCAACCCTCTGGCAGTTTGCCGCTTCTCTAAGAAAGCTTTCAAACTCCCTGACGGCCTGGTAGGTTTTCTCGTTTTTCGACACAACTACAACACGGGCGACTGGCGAGCGGAGTTTCCTCCCACCTCTTTGACGGGCAGCCAAGACCGCGGCCAAAACATCCTTGACGACATCCATCTGCTCAAGCAGCCTTCTGTCGAGAAGCTTCTCATCTACCTCAGGCCATCTCTCCAGATGTATGCTTTCTCTGTCACCGTCTACTTTGATAAGCTCGTACAAAGCCTCTGATATGAAGGGTGCGAACGGTGCCAGGGCTTGGAGTGTTTTACGTAGTACATAGTAGAGGCATGCGTAGGCAGCCATCTTCTCGCGGGTTTGAGCCTCGGTCCACGCCAGCCGTCTAACCGAACGCAGGTACGTCCTGCTTAAGTCATCAGTTACAAACGACAGAATTTCACGAACGGCTTTATGGATTTCCATCTCATCGAGGCTTGAAGAGACCTTCGCAACCATGTCGTTTACCCTCGCCAAGATCCATCTGTCCTCGGGTCTCAGAACATCGAGGTAGTTTTCCAAACGATGGGTTTTGGCGTCGAACTGGTCAAGCTTTGAGTAGGTCGATGCGAAGACAAAAACGTTCCATAGTATGTTAAGGTTTTCAGCAGTTTGGAAGACCTCAGACGGGACGAAGTTTATGGTGCTCCACACCTCGGCTTTACTGGCGAGATAGATGCGTAGAGGGTCGACGCCGAACCTTTCGAACGCCTCCTCAGCCCACACAACGTTCCCCCGAGATTTTGACATCTTCTTGCCGAACTCGTCCAGAACATGCCCTTGGTTTAGGACGGATTTGTAGGGGGGAATTCCCTCGAGCAAGGTTGATGTGAAGAGAAGGGTGTAGAACCATCCCCTCGTCTGGTCGATTGCTTCGGTTATAAAATCGTAGGGATAGAGCTTTCTGTAGAGCTGGGGATTTTTCAACGCGTTTACGCTGGCGAAGAACGCTACACCGGAGTCCAGCCAGGTGTCGAGAACAAAGGAGACGCGTCTCATCATTCCCCCGCATTCAGAACATCTGAACACGTACATGTCTATCCATGGCCTGTGCAACTTTTTGATGGCTGGCTTTTCGACGGCGTCCTCAAGCTCTTTCATAGAGCCTACGACCTTCTTACCGCCGCAGCTCTCGCACTTCCAAACGTTCAAAGGCGTCCCCCATATCTTGCTCCGTGATATGCACCAGTCCTGAGCGTTGGCAAGCCAGTCTCCGAAACGGTTTGTTCCAGCCCATTCAGGCCACCATTTAACCCCCCTGTTCCCCGCTATCATTTTTTCCTTTATCTTCTCAACTTTTAAGAACCATTGGACGCTCGAAAGGTATATCAGCTTTGTGCCGCATCTCCAGCAGTGCGGATAGCTGTGGAGGATTTCGCCTCGTTTTACGAGCAGGCGTTTACGCTGCAGATCTTGAATTATTCGCTCCGAGGCTTCCTCGACTTTAAGACCTGCGTATACGCCGCCGTCCGAGGTGAAAACACCTGTGGTTGAGACAGGGCAGAATATGGTAAGCTGGTGCCTGACTCCTATGTCGAAGTCTTCGGGCCCATGGGCTGGGGCGATGTGGACGAAGCCGCTCCCCTCCACAAGGGTTACATGCTCCGACGAGACGATGCCGTGGCTGTGTTGCCTGTGAACTGGAACCTCGTCAGCCAGCGGATGAATGTATCTTTTCCCCTCGAGGCTTTTGCCAGCGACCGTCCTCCTTAGCTTGAAAGAAGTAATGCCCGTGTCCGCTGCAAACCTGTCCAAGAGTTTTTCGGCGACGTACCATGTTTCTCCTTCAACTTCGAGCTCGGCGTAGGATGCTTCCGGAGCTACTGCGACGGCTTCGTTTCCAGGCAGCGTCCACGGAGTTGTAGTCCATATTATAACGTATCCGCCTTCAACCAGAGGGATTTTGACGTAGACCGACGGGTCTGTGACCTCTTCGTATCCTTGTGCAAGCTCGTGCTGAGACAACGCTGTCTCGCAGTGCGGGCATACCGGCACAACTCTTAGGCTTTCGACAAGGTTGCCTTCCTCGTATGCTTTCTTGAGAAGATGCCAAACGTGCTCCATGTATTCGTCCCTGCGGGTCTCGTATGCGTTGTCGTAGTCGAGCCAGAGGCCAAGCCTTTCGCTCGCCTTCCTCCAATGCGATAGATAATGGTCGACGACTTCGTTGGCTTCCTCGACGAACTTTTCCAGCCCTATCTTCTCGATATCCCTTTTGCTTGTTATGCCGAGCCTTTTCTCAACCTCAATCTCTGTTGGAAGGCCTTGGCAATCCCATCCAGCTCTTCTCCATACATCGTGTCCCTGCATCGTCTTGTAGCGGAGAACGATGTCTTTGTAGACTCTACCGCGTGTGTGTCCCACGTGCATGTAGCCGTTGACGGTCGGTGGACCTTCCAAAAAAGAGAAAAGAGGCCCTCCCCTGTTTGCTTCCATCGCTTTCCGCGGTATTTCAAGGCTCTGCCATTTCTTCAAGACCGCTTGCTCAACAGCTTTTGGATCGTACCGCTTCAGGCCGGCCAGTTCCTTCATCGCCCTAAAAACCATCTGTAGGTTTTGCGGTCTTTAAATGTTAACACAAGCTTTTCAAAATGTATATAGCTGTCGGTTGCGTGCAGTGAATGTCATGAGCCGTGTCTTGGATGGGCTGCCTGTTTTTCCATCTCGAGCCCAGCCTGTTCAGGAAGGGCGGTTGAGGGTTTGCGGGCTTGTCGCTCGTAGGCTTGAGCTTTCTCTGTCGGATGTTTTGAAGCTTCCGCCGGCGGTCACCACATTTGATTTCAGGTGTCTGGAGGGGTGGGTTGTGCCTCAAACCGAGTGGCAGGGCGTCAAAGTAGGCACTTTGCTGAAGATGGCGGAGCCCTATCCCAATGCACGATACGCAGTCTTCAAGTCGGACGATTACATGGAATGCTTTCCTTTATCGGATACGGATAACATGCTAATCGCTTACATGCATCGTGGAAAGCCGCTGGCGCACGAGCATGGAGGCCCTTTCAGACTTGTGTTCCCAAACCAAGCCTGCTACCAGAGTATCAAATGGCTTTCTGAAATCGAGCTGACGAGTGATTATGTTGAGGGAACTGCGAAGAAGATAGCTTTGGCGAGGATTAGATAAGCTTCTCCAGCTCCTTCGCCATCTCCTCCCCAGGCATCTCCGGCGTGAAGATTTTACGAAGGATTAAGTTTTTGTCTGCTACGTATATTAGGGCCGAGTGAGAAACGTAGTTTCCGCTGCCTATTTTCTCAACCGGCCTTACATGGTATTTTTCCCAGACCTTAGCAAGATCTTCCAGGCTTCCCGTCAACGCGGTTGTACGTGGGCTGAATGAAGACACGTAGGCCTCCAGAGCGTTGGGAGTATCTCTGTAAGGGTCTGTCGTTATGAACACCATGGCCACGTTGTCGACCTTGTTTCCTAAGAGCCTTTCAAGTTCTGCGTATTTTTTCAGAACCATTGGACATAGGTCTGGGCAGTTGACGTAGCCGAAGAACAGCAGAACAACTTTCCCCCTCATCGACTGCAGGCTGACCAACTCTCCGCGAGTGTTTCTGAGGATGAAAGATGGTAGAGGTTGACCGCTAACCAGCAATTCTGTCTCCGCAGGTTTGCCGATGCTATCACCTTTGTAATTTGTGGCTAAAAAATAAGTCGCAACTATAATTATCGTCACCAGCTGCGCTGCCAGCAGTTTTTTATTTTTCATGTTTCTTTGAAGATTTTTCGCCGACGAAGACTAGCAGGCTTAGAACACCCAAGCCAGCGGCGAATACTACGAAAGCGGTTAGGTCGACCGTGAATCCTATGCCTCCTCCAGCGGATATGCCAGCCGCTTGATAAGCTATTAACACTCCTTTCATGTAAGGATGAATTCCACAGACATACTGATACTCGCCTTCTTTCTCGATTTTGAAGCTGAACTTTTCAGCGTTCTTGAGTAAAGGTGACGCGAAAGAGACGGGGCCTTTGACCGCTGCGATGTTGTGCTGTCCCGTGATCTCCCCAGACCCTATGCTCAGCACGTCCTCGTTAACCCATTCGACTGTCGACCCAACGGGAACTCTTGATATCTTAGGATAGAAGCTGTTCCCAACAATCTGTATCACGGCTCTCTCGCCCGGAAGGAATGTTCGGGATTCCTCCTGCGAAGTTGGCTCGAAAGGCGCTACGACACGCTTTACTTTTCCGTCGGGCTTTTGTGA